>Ga0315913_1009077_pt1 | contig 11694 bp, 11 predicted proteins | sample MpolsnodulesMG_FD_207736 | JGI IMG/M metagenome (GOLD analysis project Ga0315913, IMG submission 207736) | Medicago polymorpha root nodule microbial communities from Los Angeles, California, United States - small nodules | ecosystem: Host-associated > Plants > Roots > Nodule | place: USA... | reverse complement strand
GTAGTTTTTCTTTCTCTTTTCATTTATTTGGTGACGTGAGAAGCTGGTATTTGATGGTCGAATCATATATGTATTGTGACATGTTGCTGAATCTTATGTTAAAATCTTACTGCAGGGAAGGGAACTGAATATTGCAGAGAAGACAAATTACCTTGTTTTCATGATAAATGCCTTTCAGGTATGCTGTCACTTTACTAAATCCTCTAGGGCTCAAGTCATAATGTTGTTGGTTTTAATCATGCATGTTTATGTAGTTGGTGTACAGGTTTATTTTATCAGTTTTTGTTGAACAACGAGCTTACATTATTGTAGAATTGCCATATTTTTGCATAATCATTATGGTTTCAGCAAATTTTCCATTCTTTTGTTTTTTATTTTGCCAGAGATTCTAAAAGTGAGACGAATAAGGGATCTTTTTTTCATTTTGGAGAAAACTGCATCATCGTAGAATGTTACTGTATTCAATTCAAAAAATTATGTCAGTATTTCTTGGTAAATGGAAGAAAGACAGATTGATAAAGAAAGAATTTATAAATTCTGAAGTCCACATTCTTGTGTCTGAATATGTACTACACTGGTCCATTGTCCCACCCCAAGCATGTTCATTCGGAAATTAGGATTTATCTTTTCTTTTGGCTAATGATTGCCTGTTGGTCCTGCTTGAAAAATTGACAAGGCAAGTCCAATAAAGGAATGAAATGGAATTGTTATTCAATTATCCAACAAGACTTTTGGAATGGTCATTTCATTGCATCCGTTTCCTTTCTCATTCTCATCAAAATAATTAATTTTCCAACTAGACTTTTAGAATTGTCATTGTTCACTGTAGCTGAACTAATAATCTTGCATTGCAGAGTTTAGAAGATGAGGTTGTTAACGAGGCAGTGTTAAGACTAGCAGATTTGAAGTCCTGGTTCAGTTTGTCTTATGGTCGTTTTCAGGTAAGACACTTTCTGTTAAACTTATTATTTTTTTTAAGATTTTGTGATGAATGTTAAATATTATTGTTTGTATGCTAACTGCATTTTGGGTCATCGGTCTTCTTACATGCAGATGGAGCTTTGTCTTAATCCAGGCTTGGTCAAGAAATGGAAAAATATGTTAAAGAAGGAACCTGTGAAAGGGGGAAAGCATTTGGATCCTTCAACTACAGTTGAAGTGACGTTCTTGAGAAATCTTATAGAAGAATTTCTGGAGGTTGTAACTTGTTAAGCACTTTGAATCTATAGACAACAATCATTTATTATTATTATTATTTTTTTATGTAGATCATGATATTCACAACCATTTGAACATACTATTTAGACACACATATGCACTTAAAAAAACACAACATATATACTTGAAAAATGATAAGAGGAAAAAATAATGATGTATGTTTTTAAAATATTAAATAATATATATTTTTTGTGTGAACAACTGAATGATTTGTCCATTAAAAAAAAGCCAAATAATTTTAATTGGAAGCAGTAGTCTGAATTTCTTGATTTTTTTCTTTCTTTTTAGATACTGGATTCACAGGTATTTTACCAGAGACAGCTGTCTGGCGAGGATGATGAACTAATTAATGAAACTGGTTCGTGGCTAATTAATGATGCCTGTGTCCTCTATTGCGAGAGGTTTATGGAATTTCTTATTGACCTCTTGAGTCAATTGGCAACAAGAAGGTACTTTAAAATGTTTATCCACTCTTGTTAAAAAAAAATGTTTATCCACTGTCTCTCACTTATGGGTTCAGTGTTTAATTTAATATATTTTAAATTTTCAAATTTATGCATATTTTTGCATTCTCAAATGATATAAATGGGTTATTAATTTATGATTGAGTTAGCCATTATCTTTTTCTTTCTTGGCAACTATGGTTGAAGTGAAAATTGGATTCATTTTTTAGAAGATGTTGATGAAGAAAGAATACTTTTAGGCAGCCCTCATTTTTCTCTTTGTAATCTTAGAGGGTAAACATTTTTCAGTTTTCTTAATATGTCTTCTACTCTGTTTTTCATGTGTTAAAGGTATTTGAGACCTCTAGTGGCTGATGTAGCTGTTGTTGCCAAATGCCATCTGAGTGCACTCTATAGGCATGAAAAGGGGAGACTTTTTGCCCAGTTGGTTGATTTATTACAATTTTATGAAGGGTTTGAGATTAATGATCATACTGGGGTACAGTTAACAGATCATGAGGTTGTTGAATCCCATTACAGCCGACTGCAGTCATTCCAGCTACTTGCATTTAAAAAGATAGACAAGGTATGTGCATATATAATTCTGAATGAATCTTACCTCCCCCTGATATCATGCTTGTCAGTAAGATCCGATTATAATAATTTCTTCTTTCTGCTGTGGATGTAGCTGCGGGAGCTTGCTTTGACTAACATTGGTTCAATTCACACGCGGGCAAATCTATCCAAGAAATTGTCTGTTCTTTCTCCTGAGGAGTTGAGGGATTTGGTTTGCTGTAAGGTGTGTGATTAATATGTTCAACTCTTTGCTCCTCTGTTTTTTATAATCTTGATTTGGATATTCAGTTGTTCCGTGTACTGCATGCGAATGTTCACATATAGAAATGGAATTAGAAATGATTGTTACAATGTTTAAATTGCCGTTGTAATTACAATGACTTCATTTAAAGTACACTTATTCTTCCTGTCATGCTCTATGTCTTTATTAGTTCCTCTCCCCTCCCCTCCTTTTGTCCACATCTTTGGTGAGAATTGTGCGAAATGAGAAATACATCAAGTTCTGAAGGCAAATTAATTTTTTTTTTCAATTCAGTTGTCATTACTGTACTTATCTAGATAATTACTGTACTTATCCAGATAATTGAGTTCTATCTCAACTTAAAAGCTTGTTTAACCCTCCTTTCTAAATGCATACCTCATTCCTTACTTTTGATTGAAGAGTTATGATACTAGAAGTGGAATCGATCTTCTGTATATTTAAACTGTTAGTGGGCTAGCTATTGTGAGTGTTGTTAAAGGACTAAAGGACTGACATAGTTTTAATACTGGTTTTGGTGAGTGGTTTTAGAAATAGTATTACAATGCTTGCATGTTTGAGCAATACTTTGAATTTCAATGCTGTTTCTGTCATTTCTGACATTGTGTCTTTATGCAGCTCAAACTGGTTTCTAAGGATGATCCCTGGTCAGAGAGGGTGGATTTTCTTATTGAAATAATGGTGTCTTATTTTGAGAAGCAACAATCTCAAAAAGAAGCCATCAATGCTCTTCCTCTTTATCCAAACGAGCAGATTATGTGGGATGAAAGTGTTGTACCAAGCATAAATTATTCTGGAGAAGGTTGTTTAGCGTTACCAAAGCTGAACTTACAATTTTTAACATTACATGACTATCTTCTTCGAAATTTTAATCTCTTTCGACTTGAATCAACATATGAGATACGCGAGGACATTCAGGAAGCTGTTCCACATCTTCTTGCATATATTAACATTGATGGAGAAACTGCTTTTCGTGGTTGGTCAAGAATGGGTGTACCAATCAAAGAATTCAGGATCGCTGAAGTAAAACAACCCAACATAGGAGAAGTCAAGCCATCATCTGTGACTGCAAAAGTTACCTATAGCATTTCCAGCTATAGATCCCATATTAGATCCGAATGGGATGCACTAAAAGAACACGATGTATTGTTTTTACTAACTATTCGCCCATCATTTGAGCCTCTTAGTGCAGAAGAAGAAAACAAAGCCAGTGTGCCACAGAAGCTTGGCCTACAGTATGTGCGGGGGTGTGAAATTATTGAGATTCATGATGAAGAAGGGACCCTTATGAATGATTTTTCTGGTAAAATTAAGCGGGAGGATTGGAAGCCACCAAAGGGAGAATTGAGAACAGTAACTGTGGCTTTGGATACAGCGCAGTACCACATGGATGTCAATAACATTGCTGAGAAAGGGGGAGAAGATGTTTATGGTACATTTAATGTGTTAATGAGGAGAAAGCCAAAAGAAAACAATTTTAAAGCAATCTTAGAATCAATAAGGGACTTAATGAATGAATACTGTATTGTTCCTAAATGGTTGGAGAATATTTTTCTTGGTTATGGGGATCCTTCAGATGCTCAGTGGACTAGTGGGTCTAATCTATTACCTGATCTATTAGAAACAGTAGATTTCAAAGATACCTTTTTAGATGTGGATCACTTGAAAGGAAGTTTTGGTGATTATGAGGTTGGTATTTCATTTTCAGATTTATAGATTATTTTTTTGTTGCATGGAAATGATTGTTATCTTCTATCGGGAGTTATGGTATGAAATTAAGATATTGACTTCACTTGTGGCTTACTTCATGTCTGTATCTTTCAGGTTACTTTCGTAAATCATGATGGCACTGAGAACTTGAACCCAAGCCCTCCTTTTAAAATCAAGCTTCCCCGGACGCTCAAAGGAAGCAACGGTGCCCTTCCTGGGAGGGCAGTGTCTACTTCTGGTGCAACAAAAGATGTCAATATGGTTGATACTAATCATCAGAAAGAAACACTGGTAATTGAGACATATACTCCTCCTGACCCTGGTCCATATCCTCAAGATCAGCCAAAACAGAATTCAGTTAGATTTACAGCCACACAGGTGCACTCAGCTCTTAAACTCAAATTGCATGATGTGACTTTTTATGTATAATAGTATCATCTGTTAACCGTTGTGCCCCCTTATCCCCATAGAATAGTGAAATTTGATGGAATCCAAGTTATTGAGAATGAGATGGCTAAATTGATGCTTCCGCAAAGTACTAGCACAATGCTAGCATTTCTTAATCAATCACACATTTATTTTATTTTATTTTGAAATATACACCATATTTTGAATCACAACTCACATCCTAATTCCCTTGAGTATCATCGGTATTGTGAAATGAGGGTCATCTTTTTCATGACTCTTGAGTATATGGTTTTTCTCATGTATTTGATTATGTTCGTCACTTCTTTTTGATGTTCTGTTGATGGCTGTTTGTTTCAAAGCAAATTCCACTACTGATATCCAATAGAATTGGACAGCTTTGTTTTTTATTTATTTATTTTTGGCCATGTTGGCTTGCTGTTATTTTTGTGCCTTTCCGTCAGCGGTTTCCTTATCCGTTGATTTGGATCACCTTTTGTGCAACCACAGGTGCAGTTAGAGAGAGAAATGTAGAAAGTATGGGGTCCAACATTCTTACCAAATACGGCCTATTATTCCTACGTCTCTCTCTAATTGCAGTTGCAGTTCGCCTTCCTTGTACTTCACTCATATTTACTTTTTCCTTTTTCTTAATATTATATTTTCAATGTAAATTCTAAACTGACTAAAAAACGTTGAATATTCAGGTCGAAGCAATTATATCAGGCATTCAGCCTGGCCTAACTATGGTTGTTGGGCCACCTGGTACAGGAAAGACTGATACAGCTGTACAAATTCTAAATGTTCTTTATCATAACTGTCCTTCTCAGAGAACCTTAATAATTACTCATTCAAATCAAGCTTTGAATGACCTATTTGAGAAGATAATGCAGGTTTGATATTTTATTACTTCTCTGATTTATGTTCAACTTTTCTCTTTCTTTCTTTCAGATTTTTTAATTTGAATTTTGTTTAGCTTTTAATGTGGTATTGCATGGTGTGTGATATTTACGGAGTACTTCTATCATCCTATGCTGAACCTTATTCCACATCTGCCTAACCTACTTGTATAAATACCAGTTCCCTGTAGTTTCGTAAATTCCTGGGCTATATCATTATTAAACGACTCTAATAATCTTAATGTTGAGCTGAGTCTTGTACTAGCATAGGCCATTATGCATGTAATATCTTAAATTCCATGAGCTTTTGTTGTCAAATGACTATTGTTTGAATTAAGATATATCAAACTAATCAGTAACTTTGTATATTGTACAATTTTTTGTTATTTATACAATACCTGTTCCACGCAGTTTAAGATATTCCTGGGCAACATCATTATTAAATTACACTAGTAATAATCTTAATGAGCTGAGTCTTGTACTAGAACTATTGTTTTAAGTAAGATATATCATACCAATCAGTAACTTACATAATACAATTTTTGGTTACTTATTTTAATTTTTTTAATACTAGTGAGATCATCATAATATCATGCATGTAATATCTTAATCATTAGATATTAGATTTTGCAATTGAACTAAATTAAGAAGCAATGCATGCAGTAGATCTCAGTCATTTTCTAAATTGGTTTCAACTAATAATTAATTTTATTGAAGGTTGCCCAGTATTTTGCTATTATTTATCTCCTTGGGATTTACCTATACTAATCATTTGAGAGTCTGATGACGTGCTTAGTAACTAAAGTTCTCTTTCCTTCTGTACAGAAGTTTTATGGTTTTAATTTTACTCCTTTTTTTTAGAGAGATGTACCTGCCCGTTATCTTCTCCGACTTGGTCAGGGAGAACAAGAGCTTGCTACTGATCTTGATTTTAGTCGGCAAGGTCGTGTCAATGCTATGCTTGTTAGACGGTTAGAACTGCTAAGTGAAGTGGAGAGGCTAGCTAGATCTCTTCAGTTGCCAGAGGATGTGGGTTACACTTGCGAAACTGCAGGATATTTCTGGTTGCTCCATGTTTATTCACGCTGGGAGCAATTTCTTGCTGCTTGTGCCGAGAATAAAGAAAAGCCAACATTTGTTCGAGATCGTTTTCCCTTCAAAGAGTTCTTCTGTGACACACCACATCCTGTATTTACTGGCGAGTCTTTTAAGAATGACATGCGGTCTGCTTTAGGGTGCTTTCGTCATCTGAAGACTATGTTTCAAGAACTTGAAGAATGCCGGGCTTTTGAATTGCTGAAGTCAACAGCAGACAGAGCTAACTACTTAATGACTAAGCAGGCTAAGATTGTGGCAATGACTTGTACCCATGCCGCTCTAAAGAGAAAAGATTTCCTTCAGCTAGGTTTTAAGTATGACAACTTGTTGATGGAAGAAAGTGCCCAAATTTTAGAAATTGAGACTTTCATTCCAATGTTACTCCAGAGGCAGGAGGATGGCCACGCACGGCTTAAACGCTGCATTCTAATTGGTGATCATCACCAACTGCCTCCTGTTGTGAAAAATATGGCTTTCCAAAAGTACAGCCACATGGACCAGAGTTTATTTACCAGGTTTGTCCGTCTGGGCATTCCTTACATTGAACTAAATGCTCAAGGAAGAGCCAGGCCAAGCATAGCCAAACTTTACAACTGGAGATACAGAGACTTGGGAGACCTTCCTTTTCTAAAGGAGGCAGCAATATTCAATAGGGCAAATGCTGGATTTGCTTATGATTATCAGTTAGTGGATGTTCCAGATCACAATGGTAAGGGGGAGACAACCCCATCTCCATGGTTTTACCAAAACGAGGGAGAAGCGGAGTATATTGTCAGCGTTTATATATACATGCGTTTATTGGGGTATCCTGCCAGTAAGATATCAATTTTGACCACTTACAATGGCCAAAAACTTCTCATCCGCGATGTTATAAACAGGAGATGTGTTCCATATAACTTCATTGGTGCACCAAGCAAGGTATGCTATGCATCCATTACTCATAAGAGAAATGATATTTGTACAACCATTTTTTACAACTTTTGTGACAACTTTCTCCTTCATACTCATATTATGTTTTTACTTTCTCTCTCTATTGCTTTGGTTTTTGTGCCAATACCTTATTTTCTTTGTACATTTAGGTTGTCCCAAAAGTTGTCATTAAAATTGGTTGTTCAAATAGCACAACTCTACTTATAAATTATGTTTTAGTTTAAACATATTAATGATTTCTTTTATGAAGACGATGTCAATTTTGAGTTCATTACTTTTGAATACTTATACTATCTTCCCTATATGACGTTCTTGTTCATGATTGTTTCAGGTTGCTACAGTGGATAAGTTTCAAGGTCAGCAAAATGATTTTATATTGCTGTCTCTTGTGCGTACTCGATTTGTTGGTCATCTACGTGATGTAAGAAGATTGGTGGTTGCCATGTCACGTGCTCGGCTTGGTTTATATGTCTTTTGCCGCCGTTCCCTTTTTGAACAGTGCTATGAGCTGCAGCCTACATTTCAGCTTCTTCTCAAGAGACCAGACCATCTTTCCCTTAATATGAATGAAATTACATCATATACTGAACGGAATGCTGAAGATCCTGGGCCCAGGCATCATGTACATCTTGTCAGTGGCATTGAAGAGATGAGCAGTATCATAGACAGGCTGTATCAGGTATGTCTCATGTCTCACGATACTAGACATAATATTCAGTACATTATGACAGACAAGGATATGACAAAATTATAGGACATGGCATGGTTATAACAGAACATATACTTTTTGCATAAAATGAATAAAAAAACAGAGATCAGATCAAAACAGGGAGTTGATGCTTTGAAAATTAGCATGTTTTAATTGTAGATATAATGAGTTGCTATATATTATTTTATTATTGTGTTGTTTCCATCTTTATTTATGAAGGTTTAAAAAATAAAAGTAAAGAAGTTATAAAATGCAGCCAGGAGTATCTGGCGTGTTCACGTTGGTCATGAATATGATGGGCGTGGCTGGTATTCTGAAGTGTGTGCGCGTGTTGTTGGGGACTCGATTTTATATTCATCAACCTTATAAAATTATTTTCAGTTATTCTGACTCTTATCCAATTATTTCTTCAACATATTAGAGAAACATCACTGGTGATGTGGATTACACCAAATAGAAGCCTGAGTATCTCTTATCTCAAATCAAGCCATGCCATGGCAATATCAATAAAAATACAAGTCATGCTTCAAACCGATACACAATAGAGTTGTGCAGTTTGCCCATCGCCAAATAAAGTATTGACTCTTCTACTAAATTCAGGAAGGGTAATTATCAGATGTTAGTGCAGGAACTTAGATAATTTCGGGTTTATTGAAGGTTTGATGGGATAGAATATGTTGCAACCTGCTATCAGTAGGGTGCTGCATATAAGTACGTACTGGGTAGATGACAACCTAGGACTGAAGTAGTGGATGTTTTGCGGTGAAATTTGCACTAGTATTCACTAGTAATTTTGATGGTCTGTTGTTTTCTATGGTAAGTTTGATCAAAGGACAAATCTGTGTTTCTTTGCAAGGGATCTATCAGGCCTGGTCGTCAAAACAGGTTTCACCAGGTCTAGGTTGTAAATTGACTAATTGAGTGAACTATTTTAAACAGTTTAAGGATAAGAAATAAAAGCATTGCTATTACTGTCAGATATATTACATTTGTGTTACATTTAGTTAAACCATCATGTCCGAACTATTAATGGCTACAGCTTGTTTTGGACAGTTTTGTTTATATAGTTTGTTTTAATAATCTGCTGGAACCTTCTTTTTCAGGAGAAGTTTCTTTTGTGCTTGTGGTTTTTGTTGCTTTGATCTGTCTATTGTTCTTTGCTTTGTATTATCCGGATTTCATTCATGCGTTGGCAATCTTCCCTATTTCTAATAAAATCTATTATAAAAAACTATATATAGTTTCTGGGTTCTATTCCAAAAAAAAACCAATGAATTATTTTATTGTTTCCAGGAAAAAATGAGATATCAATTTGAGCAAAATGGATCTTATTTTAGTCACCTAGAGCCATCAGTAAGTACTGATATGGTGCAAAATGGGCAGCAGACTGCAGACACTGATATGCCTGAGCAAGATGATAAGCCACATGAAAGCGGTGAAGCTATAACTGTTGATAACCATGTAGATAGAGATATACCACCTGAAAGGAGCATGGAAGACGGTACTGTAGTTAACGGTAGTGCTGGTGTTGAAAACGGGAGCACAGCACCATAGAAGAAGCCCTTCAAACAAGGCGACAGGGGTTGTGCGGATTCCTATGTCCTGATAAATCAATATTGAACTGACAAGTGTAGCAATAGAAAATGAGGTTTTTTTTATGTTCAGGTTAAAAAGTGAGGTGGAGTGGAGGATTTAGTGTATTTTATGTACCAATTGTTGTTAGTCTATTATGGATGGGTTTATTGGTCAGGAAGCGATTTTTGTCCATCACATTTTGATGCACTGATGAATTTTTACTGTAGAATGTATATTTCCTTATTAGAAATTGGATGTTCTGTATCTTTGGCCTGTCGGCTATTCTAGAAAGCAAGACATGAGCCTACAATCTGGCTCTTAAATTCAATTCCAACCAGGAACACCGAAGCTGCAAATTGTTTGCCTAAATTAGGAGTTGATGAGCATTTTTCTTATATGATTGTCTACCATGTCAATTCAAGATCTGGTTAATTTTTGAAGGGATAAATAGTCACTATAGTCTTTGAAAGTGTAGCGAATGTGTTACAATTTTAAATAGTTGTGCACTATGTTAGTCAAAATAGTCTCTTATGAACCCTATAAATACTTACTCTCATATCAATCTCTATAAAAAGAGTTAATGTCAACATTAAGAGACTTTTAGTGTAGAGACTATTTTGACCAACGAAGTGCACAATCAATGACCATTTTAAAATTTGATACATATATTGAACTATTGTGGTTATTCATTACACATTCAAGGATCAAGATTTACTTGTCAAGTGATCTCTAAGTTCCAATAAACTACTACTCTAGTATTATTGATTAAGGAAATATTTATATCTCTAAACCACGAGCCAACTGATTATTGCTTGGTTTTAGCAAAAAAAACTACTAATTCTCTACAAACTATGGTTTAAATTTATGTTGGGGAGATATGCTAGCCACAACGCTCTGTCAATCGCCAATCAACACACGCGCGTTTGTTCGGCCACGTTGCTTTTTAAAAGAAGCTAATGACTTGTGCACCGGCTCATCAGGTTGAGTAATTTTTAACACTTTTTTTAATTTAAAAAAGGTCACATTCCAAATAGTCACACTCTTTTGCACGTGAAACATCAAACACCACCAGAAGCTTCATCTAGCAAGACAGTGACCACCACAACAATCACCTTCAACTTCCCTTCTTCCTGCTACTGCCATCTAAACGACTAACACCGTCCTTCAATTAGACAAAAGAATGGAGGAATCATCTAATTCAACCTCTTCAAACTTCAATCTCAATCTTTGTTTTTTTTTCTCGTCTCCATCTTAAGAAGAAAAAAGAAAAGGAAAATTGTAAGACACAACAAGTGATGATGGTGGTGGACACTCCACTCCCCCTGAATTGAAAACCTTGTGTAAAGAGGAAGATGGCCTGTGAATTTTCAAAAAGGAGATGATGGTATCGGTGAAGACTTTCCGATCCCTGATTTTTTTATTTTGATAAATTTCCAATATTTGATTTGTTTTTTTTTGGTGGTGAATGTCTGATTTGTTTTGGTGAGAGAAAAATTTAAACGTGAATAGCCGGTAGCCGAACATGGAACAAAAACGTGGCCCAATGCAAAAGCGTGTGTTCGCAGGAGTGTGTTAGAGCATTTGTCCATAACAGTTCTCAAATCGACTATTAAGAGTATAAGGGAAACAAAGATAATAATACCTGTACTTAATTACCTTTATATAATTGGTATATTTTTGAACCATTTTTTTTTTTGAGGAAAAAAAAATTGTTGTATTCATCATGACCATTAGTATAAAGTGAAAAATAACAAATTGAAAGTGACGAATGTAATATTAAATTACTAGTTAAAGGAGAATTGAAAAATAGTAATTAATTTTACATTAAGAATTGTAAGAGTGTGTTTGTTTCAAGTTATATTCGTAGATTTC
>Ga0315913_1009076_pt1 | contig 11694 bp, 4 predicted proteins | sample MpolsnodulesMG_FD_207736 | JGI IMG/M metagenome (GOLD analysis project Ga0315913, IMG submission 207736) | Medicago polymorpha root nodule microbial communities from Los Angeles, California, United States - small nodules | ecosystem: Host-associated > Plants > Roots > Nodule | place: USA... | reverse complement strand
TTGAATAGGTGTAGGGAGAGTAAAACTAGATGTAAACCAATTTGATGAATTATGTGCAGTATTATTTGAATTAACAAAATTATTGACAGAATTAGAAGATGTAGACATGATCTCATTGTAAGGAAAATGCAGCTCATTAAAAAGGACATCCTTAGAAATGTAAACACGACCACTAGAACTAAGGCACTTGTAGCCTTTGTGAGACATAGAGTAGCCAAGAAAAATACATTCCTGAGATCTATAATCTAGTTTATTGACATTATAGGGACGAAGAAAAGGAAAGCATGCACAACCAAAGGTTCTTAGACTCCTGTAATCTGGTTCTTTGCCTAGCAAAACAAAGTGGGGTGATTTGTGACCAAGGATAAGGGTGGGAAGACGATTAATGAGATAAGACGCAGTGACAAAGGCATGGTCCCAATATTTTAAGGGAATATTAGCTTGGGCAAGAAGGGTAAGGCCGGTTTCAACAACATGTCGATGCTTTCTCTCTACTATCCCATTTTGGTGATGAGTATGAGGGCAAGCTAGGTGATGAATAATGCCTATGTCAGCAAAATATTTGGAAAATGGGCGAAATTCACCCCCTCCATCAGTCTGGACAGCTTTGATTTTACAATTAAATTGAAGTTCAACCATGGTTTTAAAACAGACAAATTGTGGCATAGTATCAGACTTGAGTTTTAGAGGAAAAACACATGTGAACCGAGAAAAAGCATCAACACATGTAAGAAAATATGTATAACCAACCGAAGAGGTCATGGGAGCTGGCCCCCATAGGTCACATACTACAAGTTCAAAGGGATGGGTATACATAGTGTTGGATGAAGGAGCAGGAAGACGATGACATTTACCTAGACAACAAGCTGTGCATAAATCCAGAGCAGATTTTGAAGGCAGTGGGACATTACATAATCTAAGAACGTGTTTCAAAATTTCAAAATGGGGATGACCCAATCGAGAGTGCCACAGTTTGTAAGAGGAACATGAACTACTATTGATATTGGAAGACACATCAGAAACAAAAGTAGAAATAAAGTCATCATTAACAAATTCATCATTTATTGCAATAGTAGTTGAATTTACAATGGGTAAAGTTGCAGAATTATGCAAGAAATCAGAATTACATTGAGCTACATAATGATTAGTAGATGACAAATTCCTAAGACTATTATTTGATGACAAACTAGAGTGTAAAGAGGAAGTAGGTATGGTTGCAAACTTGTACAAGCCATCAGCTCCAATAGTGCCTCTCAGTAGGACCTCAGAAGAATCCTGTGATTTGACAACATAAAATTTAGGATGAAACTCAAAGAAAACTGCATTATCTTTAGCAAATTGGCTTACACTAATTAGGTTTTTGGTTATATTAGGGAGAAGGATTTGGAATGATTAAAGGGTGAGGTAAAATTCATAGAGCCAATGGAATTTATGGACAAACCTTGACCGTTTCCCATAAGCACATGATCAGAGCCTGGCAAGGATATAGAGTTAGCAAGATTTGAGCCTTCAGGTGTTACGTGATGTGACACGCCGGAATCAGGGTACCACCATTGATTGTTAAAGTGAGGATCAACACCAGTAAGGAAGGCTTGAGCTTGTGGAGGGTGATGTGGATAACCACCAAACATAGAACCAGCAGGAGGACGTGGAGAGTAACCACCAAACTAATTCGGAAAACCACCACGTGAAGGTGCACCCCAAGGAGGGTAATGACCAGAAGCAGCAAAATTAGTGTTCCTATAGTAGCATATGCTAGCATCATGATTGGTGCGATGACATATCTGACATTGCACACGTCCTCCACGGCCACCGCCGCGACCAAAACGACCACTGCCATGGCCAGAGCGGCCACCTCGATAACCATATCCTTGATTCTCAGTGTTATGCGCAACATAATGATTCGTGCTAGGGGAAAATTAGGGTTTGTAATTGGTTGTGAAACCAAACTCGAATCAACAGAATTTGGGGAAGAACCTTGAGATGGACCCTGAGTGAGATTGATCGAAGTTGAATCAGGAACAAGAATCTTCTTGTTCTTCTCAAGACGTGTTTCATGCGCAAGAAGATGAGATTCGATTTCATCGAGTGAACATGGCACATCTTTACTGTTGATCGCAGCGACAATAGGATCGTACTCTTCAGGCAACGCTTCAAGAACGATTTCAACAAGGTTATGATGAGGAATGGAATCACCTAAAGATGCAAGAGAATCGGTGATCTCGCGAACATGACAAACAAATTCTTCGATAGTTCGAGAACCTTTACTGAGACTTCGCAATTCCGATCGTAATTGACGCGCCTTGGTGGAGAGTAAGGTGCGAAAATGCTTGTGAATCGCTTCCCACACTTGCCACGAGTAATGACAATCAACAACCTTCGTGAGGATTGAATCTGCCATTGTTGAGAGCAGCCATGTGCATACGAATGCATTGTTTCCATTGTTTGAAGTTCTTGGCATCAAGCTTGACAGAGATGTAATGTGAGAATTTGACTTGAGAAGAGGGAAAATCGTTAGATTGATTCCCAAAGGGATTTGAGAACGCCATTGATGCAGGCTAGGATCGAAGAAAGCTAACTGATACCATCTTAGAAATCGTGGTTGGGCCTAACACAACCCCACAAAACCGGCTTGTGAGGTGAGGATTGCCCCCACTTATAAACACATTGTCAGGCCATGTCTTGCCCGATGTGGGACTCTTAACACACCCCATCACGACCAGCACGATTGGGCTTGGTTCGTGGACATAAATGGTGGGTGGCCAATAGCGGAAACCTGATAGCAGGTGGCCCAATGGATCTTGGAGAGGCTCTGATACCATATTGAAATTCTGAATGTAACTTATTTTGTATTTACTATTTCAATTGTTAGAAGGTTGAGTTAATGTATATATAGAGTTCTCTTACTCTATCTAACTCAACAGCTGGCATATGCACCAGCTGTCATGACTAATCACTAAGAAGCTAACCTTACTACACTACTCTAACACATAGTGGTCGTCATCGTTTTTGGTTGTAAACCGAGTATCCTATTGTGGAAATTATTCCCTCGAGCCTTATATGACTTAAATGTATGACAAACTCTTCATAATTTTGAAGGTTGCTTGCTTGTCCAAGCTCGAGTTTGAATCCAAATCTTTGGTTAAGTTTGAAGAGACTCATGCCATCATTTAAGTGAGCTTGGGGTAGCGGTCCTTATCCTTACAAAACTTCATATTTTCCATTACTACATATTCCAAACAGTTGTTGACCCTGTTGCTTTGTATTACTCCTTCGTTAGTAAACAAAACTAAGGTTTAAAGCGCATATTGAGGAATGAAAATTAAAATTTTGTTTTAAATGAATAATGTTTACATTTTTTAAATATTATTTGTTGAAATTATCATTCTGTAAATAAAAAAGAAAATAAAGTCTATACATAATGGGATAACCTGACCTTGTATACTAAATTGTTTCATATGTGTAATAGCTTAAATGAAAGTGCTTTTATTATGCCTACTTAGTTTTTATACTATATGAAGTTCCAGTTCCCAACCTTTGTCTCATTGTACAACAAGAATAAAAGAAAGAGCTAACAAAAATATTGTGCTTTTTGTGCCAAAACATTGTTCATCATAATTAGTTAATATAGATGTTTAGCAGAAGGTTAAAGGTTTAAAACATTCACACAAGTTACTTTGCTCCAATATATATCTAACAAAGGATACAAGGTCAAAGGTCATAATCTGCAAGAGAGGTGAAAAAGTGCAGGCAAAGCAAATATAATAAAACTGAAGTAGAAATGCAGGTAATTATGTTATGTAACAATAGGATCTGCAAGTTCTTTTATAATTACAAAACACATCATCACCCTATTTTGTAAAGTCGTCGGCCAAAACCAGTGATTGTAGCATGAGACTTGAGAGCATTGGCAGCAGAGAAGGCTTCAACAAAGAAAAAGAAAAGAAAACAATTAGTATCTATAGAATATCTATGTAAATGAAAAACAACTCAAGTCTCAACAAACACTAAAAGGAATTATAACACAACAAAGAAAAATTTCTAGGATCAACAAACTAGAAGGTAAGTAAGAGGTAGGCAAATGTTCAAACACTTTCCTGGGTTTCCCATCTACCTTACACAAAAGAAAAGTGGCAATAAAGAAAAGTGTTTTACACATCTAAACAATATATATAGTTCCACAAAGGAGTTCCTTAGAAAGTGTATATGGTCAGAGTCTAACCAATTAGAGCTACTAACAAAAGTTATATCTCTTGTTATATATAAGAAAGGAATGTGATGATGAAAGAGTTTAATCACTTGTTTCCCAAATAAGAAACATTTCTTCAATAAATTAGAGAGCAAGCCCTTACTACTACAAAAGCTAAAAATACACATCATATAATTGGAAGCAAAGACAACATGCTTTTTCTTTTACAGTTTCATGTTTGGACTTGTTCTTTGGCTATTACAGTTCCATGGGAATCCGAAAAACCATTAGAATAGCGAGATTCAATATGTCTTCTTGGTTTACATGCATCAATAATTCACTTCAATGTATATTTTTGCACATGATATGCCTAATAAAATGTATATTTTTGCACATGAAATGCTGAAACTTGAAGAAAGGAATCAACAAATTCCCAATTTCTGCTGCTAGCTACATCTATGATGTTTGTTTTTGCACGTGCTCGAGTGTTTCTTTAGATTTTCTCCTCAATGAGACTCTTCAGGATTCTTGTGAAAATGATTGGATTGCAAATATTTAGTAACCCCATCTCCAATCAAAGATTCTAAAATACCACACTTTTGTGTCACCAACTTGCTCTCTTTGTATCACAGTCGAATCAAACTCAGATTCATCGGAACCCCTTTAATCACATCATACTCTACCGCATGACAACGGTATTTCACTTCAGTTTAACATAACTTGTTAGGTATATAAAGTTTGTTACCTAATAGTTTATGGAGGTGATAAATGTGTTGTCCTAAAGAATGAAATCATTCAATCCCACGTCTTGTTCTTGCATCATTATACAAACTAAGAGCTTCTTCCATTATCTTAGGCCGAAGCAACGCTTTGACTCTTTCTCTTCCTGTTGGGTAGGCAGAGACAGAGCCTACAGGCATAGAATCCTGGAACTCTTCTACTTCCTCGTACGCCTTATGTGCTAGCCGAGGATCATAGCCAGCTGATGCCATTAGTAGAAGCCCAATGTAATCAGCTTCAAATTCAAAACTGCAAATTGTGAATACATTGGATTGAGGATAAGCATGAGTATATATTTAATGACGAAAACAACATTGACTGGCAGAAAGGAGCACTGGACCAGAAGAGATACAACACAGTACTTTAATTCCTTGCTACATGTAAGATGCAACTCAAAATGAACCAAAAGAGCCATGTCAAATCATGGTAACGGATCATGAACCTATAAGGAAGAACTAGTGTAAACAAATGTAAAAATACATGAAACCACTGCCTTTTTCTGTCGCTGCCACCATTCTTCTGTCATCACCACCATCGCCAGCCTTGCATGTAGGTACATTTAGAGACATAGCTGGCTAGTTTTTTGGTGAAAAAGTCGTTCTTAGCTGCCAGTCTTACAAAAATTATTCTGCAAGGCTTTGTCTTTCTACAACAGAGTCACGACTCTATTGTCTGAATAAAGACAAATGTGAAAATTCAACTCGTGTACATTGGAGGTTTTAGGGTTTTGAAGAGTGGGAACCGTGGGAGTGAAATTGAGAAAGCGGGAGAGGAAAATATTTTGGGTGAAAAGCGCAATTGACTAATTGGTAAGAGTAAAGGGAAAATCACTACAAAACTTGCAACGGTTGGGCAAAACAGTTGCAACAACCGTCGCAGTGGTGTACTTTGGGGAAGTTTTGAGCCAAGGGTCGCAGGTTAGGTGTCGCAAAATGTTAAATTTCTTGTAGTGTTTATACACGATTTCTCTAACTAACTTACTCTCTATCATCACCCGCATGTATATCTAACAAACTCATTATGTATCATCCCCAATATATCCCTAACTCACTATCTTAATTTGTACTCCCTCCGTCTCAAATCAGTATGTCCCTTTTATAATACCAATACAACATTTATTATTCTTTTTCACTAACATACCCTTATTTATTGCATTTCAATTGTGTAAAACTACTCTACTAATTATAATTAATAAAGGTGTTTTAGTAAAATCAACACTATTTTACCATTAAAATCAACACTATTAATCATTTCCTTGTGAGGCGGAGGGTGTATTCGAGCATTGCATGCATGTACACTATACGTCTTCAGACTTTATTTTGTTACTGAGGCATGTTCCTAAAAAATCTGTATCAATGAAATGAATCTATTGTGCAACTAAAGAACAACACACACAGGAAACTAATGGACTAGAAAAGAGAGATAGGGAAATAATCATACCTTCGTTTCTTAGATATATACTGGGGATGTTCAAACCCTTCAGCACCGTGCCGAGCAACAATATGCGCAAACTAATTAACAAGAAAACCAATATTTTTTTCAAATCATAAAACTAAATAGAGATCTCTGCAAAAACGTCAAAATCACGAAATACATCGTGTGCTAAAATCATTGCTAACTTTGCATCACATGCATTTTGCTCGATCAAACCGGTGGATAAAGTAAACTTCCCACCAGGGAAACTTGCAGCATGAATTTTACTAGGATGATTTATAAAGTAAACCTCCCAACTTAATCCATCCAAATGCGATAGAGAAGGAGGCGACCTTCGAATTAAACGCAGCCAAAGACAATGCAGAATGGTATACTCAGAAGCAGACCTCATTTTGTTCATCTCTCTATGCAATGCATTGATAATATTATTGAAAACTTTTGTAACCCTAACACTATGTGGATGTGTTGGATCATCCAATCTGTTCTTCCCTGAAAATATTTGTTTGAATTCTTGAAACGCTTTCAAACCTATATCCCTCTCTAAATCTATCGACATCGCAATAAAGCAAGTTCGTTTCGTGTAAGGAACAGTTTCATAACTTTCAAATTCCAATCTTCCCCTGAATGTTCCTTTTGGCTTTACTTCAGGTTTAACACAATAAAATCTTACCCTGAATGTTTCAGTAACAAATTTGTTTTTTTTTCAATATTATGATTTCTTGCGCCTCCTAATCTGTGAAAATTTGAAGAGAGCGCATAAAGAGGTAGCTTTCTCATCTTCAAAAAAATGAAGCTTGGTTGTTAAGGGTAGAAAATAAAATGGACAGTGAGTGAGTGAGTAAGGTAGGGGTTCCCCATTTTATTTTTTCTCAAATATGCCTGTTGTTGAGGTCACACGAGGTAGGGGTTCGATCTTCGGCTTCTACATATAATTGTCGTTGCGGCTATCAACTGAGTTTTGCTAACAAGACTAAAATCACTCAATTTTTTTTTTTGGTAGATAGACGAAATGGCAAAGTCATTATAAACTCACACACAAGTGGAGGTACCGGAGTTCGAACCCCGATCGGTATTTTGCCAGTTGAGCTAGGACTTTTGGATAAAATCGCTCAACTTTAATGTCTCATTAAGAATTGTTTTTGTCTTAAAAATGATGATATATCCTATTTAAACTAAAAACTTAGAGGGTTTTTTGAATTTCATGTGTGTTGATGATTCCACGACATAATTTTCTATGACACATCATTTAACATATGCCACATAACTATTTTTAATAGCAAAAATTTGAGGAATGGGAATGCCAATTCCTAAGTGGGTAAAAATAGGAGATTAAAATTGTGATTAAGTCTTTGATAAGGTCTCTTTGATAAGGTCTGTCTAGGGAAGGGGTACAAATAAATAGTGTCTAATAGAAGAAATCATATTTGGTTTGAAATGTAACCAAGTGTGTATGTGTATTGACATCAATATGTTTGGTTTTGCTTTCACAAGAATTGATTTTTAGTGAATTGATTTTGACTAAAAGTGATTTGCAAATAAAATAATGTGTTTGGACACATTCATGTAAAACTGAGTTGAATCATAAATTTATGTGTTAGAATCAAATTTAAAATCAAAAGCTATACAACATTCTTTGGTCAAGTAATATTTAAAGTGAATAAGTCGGGGTGTGTGGGATTCGAACATCAACCCCTGCATATAGTGTGTATATAATGCAATGTCCCTTCCAAATCACGGGGTCGGCAAATTGATTGTTTATATGCATATCAACATTTAACGTTGATTCAATTAACAATTATTGATACATTTGATATATTTTTTAAGTCATTCTTGAAGTGGAGAAATTTTTAGAAATGTGGTTTCTATTTGTTTACAATTAAGATAAGATTATTAGAAAACAAATTTTTGTTTTGCATACAGTAAAAAAAAAATATAGTTTTACACAACACATATTTTGTTTAAATGATTTTATTTTCTGTTCTCCTAAGCCGCTTTTTTTTCTTTTCAATTTGACTTTTTGTTAACAAAATTATACTTTTTATGATATTTCTTGTTATTTTTAATCTAAAAAATTAGTGCAATTTTAATTAAACTTCTCTAGATTAAAATGTATAATCTGCAAAATAATAGAATTTATTAGAGAACAAAAGTTCATTACGTTATTTCAATTAATTAATTACTTTAAAAAAATACAGAAATTATGCAACAAGTGATGGTTCCACTTTTTTGCAGAAAAATACTTTGCCAGAGAAACCTTTGTTTGTGTCCAAGTTTCGAATCAAAATAGTTACTACTTGAAAAATACCGAGCTTTAAAGAGACCATACAATACGATTGGATTTACAATTTCCATCTTTGCTTTCCAAACATTGATAAATTAAAAAGATGTCAAATCCTTTAAACCCATACCTCCAAAAATTATCTTGATGAGCAGTAAACTTGTCCAACGACAACAAATGTATACCTCTGCGAGTAGCTCCATCGTGCCCCGTCAAAAGGCATTCATCATTTTATCAATAACATCACTCAACGTGGTAGGGAATAAAAAGATACTCATAACATACGACATAATTGCTTGGAGAACGGATTTAATCATTACCTCTCTTCCCGCCTTGGAGAGAAAATTGTTACTCCATGAATTAATTTTATGTCAAACTTGTTTTGCTATTGTTAGTTATGAATTTCAATGCTGGTTCTGAATTTTCATTCAACATATTTAATTTGTTAATATATTTAGTTGATTATATCAATGAAGAAATGACTAGTATTTTTTGTCTATACGAACTGACCAAATATATTCTACATAAGTTATTTAGTGTGTGAATCATAAATCAAGTAAATTTCAAGTAGTGAATATTGTATTTACGTAAGACAAGAAACCTAATTTTTCATGTAATTTGACTCATGTTTATTAACTGTCATGTATATCTTGAGTAATATTCTTGAAAGTTATATGGAGTGTTATACTAACTTAGGAAATGCAGGATGTATTTGGTCGTACATTTATGGCTCTGTTTGGCAAGGCCAAAAAATGAGCTTATAGCTTATAGCGGATAGCATATAAGCTCGTTTGACAAAAAAAGCTCTGTTTGGTAGCAATTTTTTACAACGAGCTTATAGCTTATTTCACGAGCTTATAAGCTATTTTTCAGATGCTATTCCAAGTAGCGTTTGAGCTTATAGCTTATAGCTTATCATATTTTTTTCCACTTTTACCCTTATTATTTTATCTAAAATCCATTTTTACCCCTTTATTATTTAAAACAAATTTGTTATGTTTTTAATGCTTCTCTTCTATGCCCAGGTACATATGACATTTCCGTACCTACTGCTACTGTGTGGAAGTGGCATATGATTTTTTGTGTTCAATATATACGACTTATATTTTTTTTTCTTGTAACATTTTTGTTTTTAAAATAAAATTTTGTACTTCTATTATTTTAAATAAAATTCATGTTTACTATACATTAACGAATTGAATGTGTATCCAGTTTTTTTTTTTTTTTTAAAGATGAATGTGTATATAGTTGTTTACGTTATTATAGCATGACTTAGGAAAAAAATGTCCAGTTATTCTAGGTATATGGAGACAACTTGTTTTTGTTTTTAAAATAAACTTTCACAATTTTATTTTTTTAATAAGTATAAAAACTGAAATGAATTAAATTTAAAATAAAACTTTATTAAAAAATTAACTTAATAATATTTATAATATATATTAAATTAAAAAAATTAAATTTCCAAATATCTTAAATATTAATGTGAGAAAGTATTATTATGAATTAAAAATGTCCTTTTATGTCAATTTAGATTTATCAGCCAGTTGAACCGCTAATTTTACCAAACACTTTTATCAGCATCAGCTATTAGTCATCAGCTATAAGCTATTAGCTATAAACTATCAGTCATCAGCTATAGGCTATCAGCTAGCTTATCAGCTATCCGCTATTTTTACCAAATAGAGCCTATATGTATTTTCATGATAGTATTTTTTACGAGTTTGAAATTTTTTAACTTATATTATAGTTTCTTTTCTTGCTACTTTTCTTGGTACGTTACATTTTTATATTCTTGAGAATGTTTTTGTAACATTCCACACTTTTCTCCCTATGAATAATTTTTATTTAGGTTTATTGTTGTTGTTAGCATCAAATAATACATGGTCATTCTTAGACTTATTGAACTTGATTTTAAAAAGAATATTATATATGGGTCTTTGGAAGTGCAACTAGAAAATTGCTCTTTTCCCAAACAAAATTGCTCATTTTGATACAAACTGCCTAAAATAACCTCAACGTAACTTAATTCATGTTCGATATCATCAACGTGAATTAACTCACAGCGAACTCCAACTTGAGTTAACTCACCTTAGGTTGACATTCTTCTAGTGATTTTAAATCTCAATCTGCTAGAACCGGCCAACAAAGCTAAATAATTTTCCTGAGCAGTAACTGTGTTTGATTACTTTTTCTGAGCGTAAGTTGGCTCTTGATTTAATGTAACTAATTGATTATTATTTTTTATTTTTTCTTAGGGAGATTATTTTATTTTCTAGCAATTATTCATGAACCACATGGTCCAACACCATATTCTCAATACGAACATTCATCTATTCCTGCCACAGTAAAAAGCTTTTCCATTTAAAATCCAATTTCTTGACAAACAGAGATGCATAGGCTGGTACCCTCGTGATGTTTGTCCAGGTTTGCATCTACTTCATCAATTGTTACATTTGACTATAATAATCTTGGCTCTCTGTCATGGTAGTATATATTCATCTAGTTGCATGCACGTTAGGGATCGACGTGCATTAACTCACACTGATATCCAACATGAGCATGACTTAATCACGTTGATGATACCAAACGTGATTTATGTCATGTTCGGGTTATTTTAGACAATTTGGAAATTTCACCGATCTATTCTTAAGAGAGCCTAAGGTAACATAGAATCCTCAACTTTAAATCTTTCTTTGGGTGTGTTTAGGGTTATGTTTATTAAGGTATTGCATATATAAATTGAACTAGGAAGCGTGTGTTGGTGGATAATGCTTATTTCTATCTTTAGGTATTTTAATATGTTCCCGTATGTGAGTCATTTTGTAAACATGACATGCATATAAGGTATTTGATGGAAGAATCAAGTTGTTATTAGAATAAGTAATTAATAACTGAAGAGCGCTTCTGAAGAATGCTTCTGAAGTAGCGCCTCTGAAGTGGAGCGTCTGAAGTGGAGCTCCTGAAGTGGTGCGTCTGAAGTGGAGCGTCTGAAGTGGAGCTCCTGAAGTGGTGC
>Ga0315913_1009075_pt1 | contig 11695 bp, 8 predicted proteins | sample MpolsnodulesMG_FD_207736 | JGI IMG/M metagenome (GOLD analysis project Ga0315913, IMG submission 207736) | Medicago polymorpha root nodule microbial communities from Los Angeles, California, United States - small nodules | ecosystem: Host-associated > Plants > Roots > Nodule | place: USA... | reverse complement strand
AAGACATAAATTATAATGTAAAAATATCTAACCAACTCATTTGATGGATATTATTCTTACGGTTTTTTTTTTCTCTTTTCAATCGCTTAAAAGTTATACTACCCATATCATTCTAACAATAGGCCTAACGCGAAATGAATAGGTAATCAAACTGAATGGATCCAACAAGAAACAGATGATCACGTATATATATATAAGTAATGAAACTATATAATAAACACAAATTGAAAGCTAGTAGTAATAAACAAAAGGATCTGGTATATTATTGAATGACATGGCTAATAAACCAAACGCAAACTAAAATATAGTATAAGCTTTTAACAAAAGTAATAAGATTATTACTAAAGAACAAAAGACAAAAGCATATCAATAAACAAGTATAAAAACTAGATGATGTACATATCATATAAAAGGATAAGGAAGGAAAGTGACAAAATGACAGAAAATAAACAAGATCTATTGGAATCAAATGAATAAAATATATAAACATGATGTAGATGCACCAGTTGTCACCGGCGGTCTCCGTAAGCTTAGCTCAGTTGATAAGGTCTTGGGTTCGAACCTCGTACACCACAAAAAAAAATTTATCAGCGGCGACAGCAAGGATTGGTGCAGCAGAAAGCTGAAATAGAAAATATATAGGGTTGTGCAATCAACAAATAAACTAATATTATTTTCTTATTTATTTTTCTTGCATTTTGATGCGCAAGCAAATATAGTGGCCTGTGCCGGAATCAAAGATGCATAAGCAAATATAGCTCCCAAAAGTTGCTCCAAAAGTTTTTCACATCTTATTTTTAAAGTCACTTTTGTTGGATTTCTTCTTTGCAAAAAATATACACTCTCCGTCTCAAAATAACGTTCTTTGTAATATTTTTTCTGTTTTAAAATAATTATCATTTTAAAATATTAATACAACATTTTTTTCACTATTATACTTTTATTTATTGACTACTCCGCTAACAAAAATTGATAAAATATTTTAATAAATAATATTAATCTTATCATTGAAATCAACAAAATTAATCATTTTCTTAAAAAATATACAAACTTTAAACGACTATTATTTTGAGACGGAAGAAGTATTTCTTTTATTAAGAACTTTATTGAAATTGTGTTTAGCCCACTTCTCCTTAGAAGTAGAAGATAAGTGGAAATTAAGCAGAGAAAAACATGCTCTATATAATGAACTTTAAGTTTGCTATGAATATTGCGAAAACAAACGATAATTGAGCTCTACGATAAAATCTTCACAAAAATGGCAAAACACATTTCCCAGTACCGTCTCTTGGGAATTTTATGCATTGTGTTGGTTCTAGCTTCAGGTAACTCATAAACTGATATTATTTACTTATCTCTTTTTCTTGCATTTTGGTTTTTGAAACTATTTTTAGGAAAAATATTTCCTTAGTTCAATAGTTTGTTATTTTTGATCCGGAAAAAGTTTGATATGATCTTGTCCATTGTTGTTAACATTTTACAAATATATATATATATATATATACACACACACATACTTATATAGATTAAAATATAAGTATTGAATTGGTGAATTTTATTTTTGTGGCAGGACCAACACCACGTTCGAGTTTATGCTTGAATAATAATCCTTCACTTTGTGATAACCCTAAGAATTGCCTCGCAACATGCCACGTTCTGCTATTTAGAAAAGGAGTATGTGTTGATCATATTTGTTGCTGTCTTTTATATATGGTTTACTAAAGATCGAATAAACTTTGAACCGAAAAAAAATTATTGAACAAACAATCCCATAAAAAAAGATGGCATATACTAAATAAGAAACATCTTCCTCCAAAGCTTTTTTTTTCACGTTTGAAGTATATATATCAAGTATGTAATTATGTATACATTGTGATTCTCGGCAGAAGAATAACTGGAGAACTTGAAAGTAGATAGACTTTCAAGTAATCAAGTTCCATGTGAAATAAAGAAAGAGATATCCACGTCAAAAAAAGGAAGGAGAGAGAGAGATAGACTTGTGCATCTTACATGGCATAGCAATGCAAAGTCTTGACCATAGTATTGAAAAGGGGAATGAATTCTCTCAAGTGGAATTCTCTCAATTTTTCTCAATTGTTACATCAACACCATTAAACATGAACAATAAAAAGGTGTGAATTAAAAAGCATTGGATCAGATTTGGTGTGTTTTCATCTTGTACCGAGCATTTTTCTTTAAACAATATATATATACTAAATGTGTAAATTAGTTGATACCCAATGAAGTGTTACTATTTTACAACATCACTATACTTTAGTTACAATATTTGAATAACCAAAAACCTTCACAGTCTTTTAAGTTTGATCTATTTTTCAGATTGGTTTTTAAAGTTGTTATTTTCTTTTCATATTAGGTTTTTAAGTATCGTATTAAAGAGTGATACAGAGAACGTCAAGTTTACTTGTATATATCATATAATAGAAAAAGAACACCATAGTCTCTAGTTACCTGTATCACAAGCAATCGTACCTTGTTTTTGTAGACAGTTTTGTTGTTATAACTAACTTCCTTGTTTGTAGGAAAGTTCAGATATGATGAAATGTGTTAGAGTATAGCTTAGCTTACAGTATACTATCATCTCTCCTCTATATATACTTGTAAGTATAAACATTCTAAGGTGTGAGAAACTTGCACGTCTCCAACTTTCTCTCATTTTCTTCTTAGTTTTCTGTGCTATTTGCACTATTTTGATTCGCTCAACATCTCGAAAACTTGAACGTTTGGTGTTTAACTTGCATGTTTTGATTTTTTTAAAATAAAACAATTTTAATTAGTTAACTTTTATTAAATTATAAATCTCAAATTAGAGTTCATGTTGTTCAAAACTTTTGGGTTTCCTATTAAATTTGAAAATTTAAGGGAAAAGTTGAAACCACGGAATTGTGGACTTATTGACGAGTCGGAACAACAACAACGATTAGGGGTGTTGAGCAATGACAATGGTGTTGCGTTAATGCAACAACCTCATGTTCTTTCCAGGTTCTGCAAGGCTGAAGTCCAAGTGAAAGAGAAAAAGGGGGGGTGTGATTTCTATGTTTGTTAATTAATTAAAATTAAAATAAAATAATCTATAGCGTGAATTAGAACCGTTGATGTCTTACTTTTCCACGTGTTGTGATTTTATGAATGGAACTTAAGATTGCCATTTTCTTCCAAAATGGAGAGGATCTGCACTCCTTATTAGCATCTAATATTAGACGTGTTTTATAATGAAGTTAAACGGAAATTATTACAATAAACATAAAAAAATACACATACCATCAAATAGACGTTTAGTTACAATATTTGAATAAGCAAAGTCAAAGGTGCGTGAGTAAGGTATGTCTCGGACGGTACACAAACAAATGTTGACCAACCATTGGATATAATCTTTATCATGCACCTTCAAACACTCAATTATTTCCTTTAACTCAATCTCAGCCCTTCTCTTTCTCTCTCTCAAGTTCTCTCATTTGCAAACATGCAACCACCTTTAAACTTGTATACAATTGCATGTAACTAAATTCAGGTAATACACATAAATACAAAACCCCATTCAAAACCAAATCCAAGCTGAAGAAAACAAATTAATCTCCAAATCCAAAATTCATCCAATAATATATACAATTTCAGCCCCAATTTTTCACCACAGCACAGCCACATGTATGGTTGTTTACAAGCAAAAGAAGAAAAAAAAAAAAATCAAAATCCACCGTTTTTGTACAAAAAATTGAAATCTGAAATCTACCGTTTTAAAAGAAGATCAAAATCATCAATCATATACCCACCCAACGTTTTCTTTAAAATCACCAGAATATTTGGTCGTTATGTGTTGTTACAGAGAAAGGAGAGAGAGGGAAGAAGCGAGGAGAGAGGGGAGAGAGACAGAGAGAGAGATATTTGGTGGATACAGGTGTACAACGAATCCAGCTTATTGTCACTCACGTACCATATGCGATATGTTTAAGTCGAGTACCCTAGAGGGTGCCATTTGAATAACCAAAAACCTTTGTGGTCTTTTAAGTTTGATCTATTTTTCAGATTGGTTTTAAAGTTTTTTTTTCTTTTTATATCAGGTTTTTTAAGTCTTGTATTGAAGAGTGATACAAAGAACATAGAGTCAATTTTACTTGTATCATACTCCATCAGTCTCATAATATGTGACACAGTTGACTCTGCCACGTATGTCAATGCACAATTTTGAACTTAAATATCTTTAATAATCTATTAAAAAATATTATGAAAATTTGATATTTTGAAAATATTCATCGAGACGAATCCAACAACATCTTGTTAAGAAGCCTAAAGAAGAAATTTTGTTTTGGGATTGATGCACTCAACACAATGAAACTTGAAAAAGTAATTTCTTTTACATAAATCTTACCGGTTATTTCTATTTTAGAATCCTTAACAAGTGCCTTAAGGGTCAAATTGGGTCATTCAAAATGGGATGGAGGGAGTATAATAGAAAAGAAAATGCTAACAAGTATCCAAAGAAGAATTTTTATTTTAGGATTGATGCATTCAACACATTGAAACTTGAAAATGTAATTTTTTTTCTACATAAAACTTACCAACTATTTCTATTTTAGAATCCTTAACAAGTGCCCTTAGGACACTTATTAGCAAGAATCTATTAGAGAAAGACAAACTTAAAGTTGCATTGAAAATTGTGAGAGAGAGAAAAGTTGGAGTAATTGTTGAGGGCAAAGTTGAAAAAATAAATTAAAATTGCATTGAAAATGTAAAGTAACATTCATTTTAAAACAATTTTTTCCCATAAAGTGACACTCATTAGGAAGGAGTAAAACACTACATTAATGATGATATTTTAAAAATAGTCATGAGTTTGCAAAACTTTATCGTATCGACTTTCTCATATATGTACATAAACTACAATGGATGCGGTGCAAATATTGAATGACGTTTTGCATATAAAATTTAAAATTATTCAATAGATACACTGCATTAACGTTTATATTTTGACAATATCATATCGATTTTCTTATATATATACAAAAAAAATTGTTTCTGCATGTATAAGCACATAATATCTGCAACGTATTCGATGCAAACATTGAACATTGTTTTGCTTATAGAATAAAAAGTTAATTAATAGAAACACAATATTAATTTTGATATTTTGAAAATAATCATGAGTTTTCAAAATTTTATCTTATTGACTTTCTCATATATGTACATAAATATTTGTTTTCGCATATATAAGTAAATAAAATCTACAACTTGTGTGATTGAAATATTCAACATATTTTCTATATATAAAAAACAAATACTTGATAGAAACATTTCATTAATGTTGGTAATTTTCATTTAATATCTTTAAACAATTGACAATACTAACAATGTTATTATTTTTCTATAATTACCACAATGCTATGCGACCCGTGCGAAAGCACAGGTCTTTTACTAGTTACTTTCTGAACTTTCGTCGTAAGTTTTTTTTTTTTTGACAAGTTTAAGGTGAAACTTGTTACAGAACAAAAGAAACGTGTATCAATTAATTAACTCTTACTTTTAAGAGTCTCATAAGTCCTAGTTCAATTGGCAAAAATGTCAAAATTGTTAGGGCGGACGTCATGATCGGGGTTCGAATCCCGGTATCTCCACTTTGTGTGTGTGAGTTTATGATGGTTTTGCATCTCGTCTAACTACCAAAAAAAAAAAACTCTTACTTTTAAGAAAATAAAATATAAGTTACATGTCACTTATTTTCTCTACATTATTATAGTTGGGACGTTTAACATGAAAAAGGGAAATAATGCACTTAATGTTATTATCACTTTTCCATACGTAAAATAAACTCCATGAGTGCATACGATGACATTTCTTCCCCTAAAAAAAATTATAGATGATACTTCATCTACATGTAAGTCAAAAAATTGCGTCTCCCTTTCGCCCATCTTCTTTCTCTAATTTTAGGAAATTTAATTGATAGTCGTGCATACGAGTGTTAATTTATATATTTAAATTTTGATGGTTATCAAAATGTAACCAAAAAAAAATTTAAATTTTGATATAAATAAATGATATCTTTTTTCTACAATTAATTAATAAATTACTTCACAAATAATAATTAATACAATTAATATTTTTTTTACATTAAAGACAAATTCATTAACAAAAGTCTAGCAATAAATCAAATACCAAGACCGTAGAAATACAAGGTGAAATCTCTTCGATCCATATGCAATCTAAATTATGAAGAGCATACTTTCACGTCTAACATGCAAAAAATTAAACTACGATATAATCTCCAATAATAGAGCTGACATATGTGGAAGATAGTTGATGAGCATTCAACACCAAGACTATGTTACAAGCATTTGATTATGCTATAGGATTCAGAATGCCTTTCAAAAATTTCAAAACTCTTCCGCATAGCTAAAGCTTCTGCAACCTCTGAATCTGGTAATGAAAAAACTTGTCAGTAATTAGCAGCAATGACAACACCTTAATTATCTCTCACCACAACACCAATATCCCACTTACCTCCCTCTATCAAACTTGCTGCATCAACATTAAGTTTATAGAAACCACTAAAGAGAGGTGTCCAATGAACATCAGATATTGGCAAAGTTGGACCTCTGCTTAGTATGTCCACCAACATCGTACTAACACTCTTGAAATTCACAACGATTTAATTATAAAAGTTTTAGTGTTTAGCCATGGATCATTAGATACAAATTATAGCATATCAAAGCAACAAAGAAGGAATAAAAGATTGTGTACCTTTAAGATTTAGGATTCATGAAGGATAGCTGTCAGAAGGATAAGAGGGATGACTACCCTCATTCCGTCTAACTTTAGGTTTTCACAAAGCTCTTCAGAATCATTAACCGTCTGATGGGATGACGTTTAAATAGCTAAACGGCTGAGGGCAGGGACCTCTCATTAGACTTATCTAAATGGTTCAACCCATCACGGTCCATTTAGTAACAATAGCTCAATCACTCAAATTCATCATATAATTAGTGCTTAACACAATAGATCATAATTTATATTATAAGATTAACTTATAATAATTGATTATTGTCAATCCATAATTGATTAATTAAATAATTAATCCAATATTTAAATCTAATCACTTATCACTTATATACATACATTTAAGAATAATACAAATCGATCCATATGCTCTTCTTCTATCTAAAACAATGACACGTGTTTTTATGTTGTACAAACCATACAAATGAAGTTTTTTTTTTTTGGTCAAGTAGCTTAGTGGCTAAAGTTCACACAATTTAATTGTGGATAAGTGGGGTGTCCGGGTTCGAATCTCAGCCCCTACATATAATCATACAAATGAAGTTTTAATAACATTAAAAATGGAATTGGTTTGACCAATTTTTAAATTGGTTTTAACTCGCAGATGAGAATTCCTTTTTTAAAAAAATAGAATTGAAAAATTATATGAGTGACCTCTTGATAAATCCTTATGTTGCACATGCCAACAAAAATTAATCACAATAGTTGGATTACTAAAAATATCTGATATTATTATTATCTACCGGTGAAATGAGGTTATGTTGCCTAAAAAATGATTAAGTCAAACTAAGTGGTTAGTAATTAATGGACAGTTTCTTAAAAAAAAAAAAAAAAAGTAATTAATGGACAGCGTAAAGAAACGTATGTGTATCAAAAAATTAATCTTCAGGCGTATTGACACCTTAATCCAAAACTTTTAAGGGAAAAAATTAAGAAAGTTTACTTTGCGTTCCATCACATATTTTGTATCTAATTCTCCTTAGTTTTTTATTTTTCAATACTCTTAATCCCTCCTTTCATTTTTAATTAGTTGTTGTTTTATGACATTTTACAATAACCAAGACAACCAAAAAAAAATTATTACTTTAGTTTGATAAAATATAAATAAAAAAATTATAGAATGTTTTTTTATTTTCAAACTCTACCCAAATTACACAGGTTATTTCATGAATGTGTTTTTAACAAGGTCAATGCTAATTATGAATAATTTAAAATTACAGAATGAAACGTGTTTTTATTTTTACAGAGGCTATATTTAAACCTCCTCCGAATTATAGAGGATATTAAGCTATTAACTCATAGTGTACAATTTTTTTTTTAGGAACTCGTAGTATATTGTTGACAAAATAATAATTGATATTTTTTTATTAAGTAGCGAGCTAAGATCCTCTCCATTTATTATTCTTTCCATTACTAAAGTTTTGGTGTATAAATATTTCACTAATGTATCAATTTTTAGAAATGTGTGTATTTATATCATTTATTTGAAAATTATAGTAATGGAGATTGTCATTTTATTTAAAAAATGGAGAGGATCTTAACCCTCAAGTGGCTTAGTAACTCGAATTCACCTTTTAAGGTAAATAAGTGGGATGTTCGAGATTCGAACTCCGACACTAGCATATAACAATGCATTGTTCCTCCAAACTGAATTAAGCTCAAAAAGACATGATGGATATTTATTACACTTTAAAAACGTCAAACAAATAAAAAATTATATTTTTACAAATACGATAATTAAAAAGATAAGGAGGCATAATCATATCATGAGTACTGCTATATAATGAACTTGAAAGTTTGCTATGCATATTGTGAAAACAAAAGATAATAGAGCTATAAGATAAAATCTTCACAAAAAATAGCAAAACACATTTCCCAGTACTCATGTCTCTTGGCAATTTTATGCATAGCGTTGGTTCTAGCTTCAGGTAAGAAACATATGAACTTTGAATCTTAAAGTTTTATTTCTTTTTCTTGCACTTCAGTTTTCATAAAAAAAAATTAGGAAAATGTTTTCTTAATTAGTTCAATTGTTTATTATATTTATTGATCCGAAAAAAAATTGATATAATCTTTTACATAGCAAAGAATTGTTTACTAATTGTAACCAAAAAAAAAAAAGAATTGTTTACTAATGGCAAACCACATCTCAAATTTCTTTTATTTCTTTGTCATCCTAGCCACCATTGCCGCAGTGCAATATTCAACGGTGGAAGCAAGCACATGCACAAGTATATTCAATAGATGTGATGACATAGATTGCCCTTCACATTGTAAATCTGCTCATGGCACCCTTGGAGTAAGTTGGAGATGTGATCTCTTCAACCTATGCACTTGTACTTTCAATCAAGATCCTTCCTCAAACAATTTGTGTCGTATTGGGATGGGAACATGCTATCAGGGTGAATGTGATCAATCTTGTTGTAATGCAAAGTGTGCTGCCACTTATAAACAAGGTTTTGGGTCTTGTATTCCAAATCAGTTTACCAAGGATAGATGTGTTTGTTCCTATAGAAGCTAGAAATCTTTTCGGATCCGCGATGAACCCTAATATTTCTTTTTTTTTTCGTTACAACCCTAATATTTCAATCAAGAATTTCTCTTAAACGGGTTGATAATACTCTAAAACACGGTTCACGCGGTAATAAGTGCCGCTGTAGCGAGTGAGGTATGTGTCAAGTAGTAAAATTCTGTTTTTAATTTTCTTTTACCAAATAATAATACTATTCTGAATATTTTGGTAAATTTTGGAATTTGCTTTGACACCTGAAAATATACTATGTAATTTTATATGGGGATAATTGAATTATATTCTCAAAATTTGTGTGAAGATTTTATGAACACTTTTTTTGGTAAATAGAGATTACTTTTATTAACCAAAAACACAGTTAATACAAACTTCATGGAAACAAGAACCATAACAACAAAGAAACAAGAGCTAAGCTCAACAAAAAAAAGCAAGAAGAAGGTCCCAGCAGCTCACAATATTAACATTAGGCTCTTCAGTTGATTAATTTTCAACCCTCTAATGTATACAACCTCTTTGATTTGGTGGAGGAGCTCCCGAGCTGACCGATAATGATTCTGAAATATTCTGACATTCCTTTCTTTCCAAATCATATATACACTCACTATCATTCTACTCAGTTGAGGCATCCCATTGTTCTTGTAGCATTCCATATTCTGTTATGAACTTTCCATATTCTGTTATGACACTTAGAAAAATTAAATTCTCTCTAAATAAATGTGTTAATGAGAATTGTTCATCCCCGAAATTTAAGTAAATACTCCATTATTTCGGGATAAATTTGCAATTTCTTTTGTGCCCAAAACATTTTAAGAAGATTTGATTTATACCCTTAATTTTTGAGATTTAAATTACTTTATGAAATCTCTAAATATTTGATGTAAATTAATACAAATCATATACTCATTTAAATCATATATTATTTAGTAGATTTGAGTCTAAAATTATATATGAGAAATTATTCTTTTATAGTAATAATAACACTAATGTGAATTATTCTTTTAAAGTGTTATTATTGTTAAAATTCTTAGACTCAAATCTTACATATTCTTGCATCAAATACTCTATATAAATTAATGTATCTATTTTGAGATTTGTTGATACCCTAAAAATCATTTGTCCTGTCAAGATTAACTTGGCTATATTATACTATATATTCTTGATTCATAGGTTTCAAAATTTTATCAAATCTTGAAAAGATCATATATCAATTAAACTGAGAATAATTTATTTCAAATCATATATTCTCAATATTTGAACTTAAAACTGTTTTCAAAATTCTCTCTCTTATATTAGTAACTACTATCGTGAATTTATAGAAGACTCAATTTTATTAATTTTAATGTCGAATATAATTAATTTAAATTTTACGATTTTAAATATTCTTGGCATTATAAATATCCTAATATATATTGAATTTAATATATTCTTTCATTCATATTGTCTTAGCATAAAGATCCAAATTTTCTAATTGATCATTCTTTTGTGACATATTTAAACTTAGACTTTTGTCTCTGATTTTTGTCACAAATTGATTTAAAGGGTCCTAATTATATTTCTTTTTCAATGTGAGTATAGTAAGTTGTATATTATATATGTCATTTATATTAATTGAATCTAAAATTGACATATTTCTCTTTAATATACATTATGTTTTCTGCTATACTCTCTAATCTAGACTCTTAATTTATCTCTATTATAAACATTTCCCTTATTTTATTTTGATAGTACACGTGGCAAGCTTACATTGAAATGTGAATTTAATGTTTTTCAATCAACCAATTAGAATGAATCATGACTCATAATTTTTGTATTAACCAATCAAAATAGATCATGACTCATTTCTTAAGTGCATGTGGCATCTTCACATTCTACATCTCATTTAATGCTTTCTTATCATCCAATCAAATTGAATTGTGACTCATTTATTTTGTTATTGGCCAATCAAGATGGACCATGACTCATTTAGTTTTCATCAACCAATCAAAATTGATCATTTCATGATTTTTCTCTCTATATATAGACACTGTTTTTCATTATTTTCATGTGTCTCTTCCCCCCCTTTTTTTTCCGTAAAAACAAGTATTTTATGTGTTTTAAAATCATATAATTCTAATCACTTTATTATAGATTATGGGGTTGATTTTCATTTTTATTTTTATCTAATTGTTTATTGTTAATGCTACTTTCTCAGGGTTCCATTGGGTTCTACGTCTTCAAGATGTTCAACATCAACAATATAATTTTTAGTCAAACCAATATTTTGTATTTGATATAGAATCAAAATGTTATAGTTTAGATACCTTAGGTTAATTTTTAATGAATTGATATGTCGAAAAGCTAATCTCAATAAATTGATTTAACCTTTATCTATATTTATTT
>Ga0315913_1009073_pt1 | contig 11696 bp, 10 predicted proteins | sample MpolsnodulesMG_FD_207736 | JGI IMG/M metagenome (GOLD analysis project Ga0315913, IMG submission 207736) | Medicago polymorpha root nodule microbial communities from Los Angeles, California, United States - small nodules | ecosystem: Host-associated > Plants > Roots > Nodule | place: USA... | reverse complement strand
ATGTGCCTAATGAAGAGAGAGATTCCCAATTCTGTGGGTACTCTCCCCCCATGACCCCACCGGGCCCCAATCACATTCAATCCACATGCGCTCCCCCTCTTACTTGGATCACTTGTCCTCACTCTCTCCCTCTCAAGAGAGAGGTGGAAAAAAAAACCAAAAACTGAACTGAAACAACAGTTCAGTTTAGAACAGTTCAGTTCGGCAACTAAAATTTAATTTTATTTGTTTTTTTCATATTTTTTTCAAAGGTATTAATAATAACAGTTCAGTTCAGTTCGGTTTGAAACAGTTCAGTTCAGTTCGAAATGCAAACAATTCAGTTCAGTTATTTTAAATTTAGCAAACAGTTCAGTTCAGTTTTCAACCCGAACCGAACCATGCCCACCCCTACCTCTTCCTGCTGTTCCACTTCTTCAAAATTTCCCGTATTTTTCAATTAATACAAAGTCGTCATTCTCAGTTTATTTTGTTGGACAAAAATTTCAGTTTTATATATTTATTCAATTGAATCATTCAAATTAAATTTTTAGAATATAAAATAATTTTCACAATTATTAAAACGAATATAATTTTGTCCAAAAAAAAATAATAACAAAGATGGTTTCAAATATAAAAGTTTAATCTATTAGTAAAAGAAAAAACCTTACCCAAGAGCGTTTAAATTAAGAAGGCGCAGATTTATTCTAACTTAATCAATGTCCTAAGTTTCAAATTAAGATATTCTGATAATTTTTTTGTTGACTTAGTAATTTCTTTCTCTCCAACAAGTCGGCCCTAGTTTTCTCTCTCTAGGTTTTCTCTTACAGTTTCTTCATTGAATGGTGGTTTTGAGTCAATTCTTGATCTGAAATCACCCATATTCATCTTTTTCTCTTAATTTCAATCTAAATAAGTGATTTCACATAGATCTAGGTTTTTTTCTTTGTGATTTCATCATCTAAGTGTGTTGGTTTGTTGTTCGTCGTCTTGTGCGGCGTTGTTTGATTTCCCGTCTTCGCGCGGTGTTCACTTGATTCATATTGAAAGATCGATTATTCAATCAAAGATTTGGGTTTCAACGTTGCAGATCCGGAGGCCATAGATATTCCGGTCACTTTAATTTTATCATATATTTTTGTAGGCATTATGTCATTATATGCTATTAACTTGGATGTTGTGAGTTTGTTCGCAGATTCATTCTTTACGTTTTTAGAGGTGTTGAATGATGTAATCTTTCGATTTGAATATCATTTTGTTTTTGTCAAACAATTTTTTTTAAGATATCCTGATTTAGACTTTAGTGGTATTTACCTTTGGAGAAAAGGTAAAAATGTAAATACTTTTTTGGTCAATTAAAAATATTTTCTTTGCACAAGTGCAAAAACTAATCTATCTAAGATAAGCGAGATTCATTTAAGAAGGTTGATCTCTCATGAATATTTTTTTATACGCATTGATTTGAGATCAAACTCTAAACATGTTTTTTATAAGCATTAATTTGAAATCAAACTCTAGATCAAATGGTTAAAAGATTCAATCATCAATCGTTTATGTCCCACTATATTGGACAATACATTTATAAGGGCATTTTGAGCCTCGAAGTCTATCCCTTATATTAAATTGTTTTCATAAAAAAAATAAGGGTTTTGTTAACCAATGTCGCTAAACACTAGTTAACAAATTAAAAGTAAAAAGAAAAGTCAAGTTTTGCATTAAAAATAACAATTTCAACTTTAAAAAAAGTAAAATACACAATTTACAAAAGAATATCTCCTTTTATAATTCTTTAACAAGTGTTTCAATTTCCAAAAATAATACGTACTCCACCGGTCTTAAATATAAGCAAATTTTACCTTTTAGATTCATTTAATTAATGATGTATGTGGTCCATAATATGAATCGCATACATCATTAATTGAATGAATCAAAAAAGTCAAATTTGCTTATATTTAGGAACGGAGGGAGTATAATTTATTTTAAAAAAAAAATAATACGTAGGATTAGTATATACACCATCCGATCATTATTATAAACAAAAATTAACATTTTAAATTCATCTATTAAATGATGTATGTGGTTTATAATAAAGACTATATAAAATCATTAATTGAATGAATCTATTAAAGACTATATAAAATGATGTATGTAGTTTCCATTGTTAATAAATCTTTTTTTTTTTTTGATCAAGCCATCGTGCCTTGTATTCTCCACGTTAAAATTTATTTAGTTCATATCTATAGATCTTATATCTGTATATTCTTAGTCTTATTTAGAAAAATATTCTTAGTCATTATCAGTAACCCATCCATCAGAAAATAAAGAAATCCCACGCTATAATTTCTTACCTAATCAACATCGATCATCCCATTAAAAAAACCGATTAAGATAATAAATATTAATAATTATCTAAAATTAAAATAATTTAAAATTAATCCATTTTCCAATTTCCCACCCCTCGTGTCTTTATAAGGTCCACGTTCACTTCACCTTTTCTTCTCATTCTTTCTCACCTTCTTTTCTTCTTCTTCTTCATCCAAAAAATGGATTCAGCCATGAAACTCATGATCGTCCTCATCTTAGCCACTTTCACAGTTTCACTAGCCCTAGACATGTCGATCATCTCCTACGACAAAACCCACCCAGACAAATCAACGAGCAAAAGAACCAACAAAGAAGTGTTGACTATGTACGAAGAGTGGTTAGTGAAACATGGAAAATCCTACAACGGTTTAGGTGAGAAAGACAAAAGGTTTGAGATCTTCAAAGACAACCTTAAATTCATTGATGAACATAACGGTTTGAATTCGACATATAGATTAGGGTTGACCCGGTTCGCGGATCTAACTAACGAAGAGTATAGAAGCAAGTTTTTGGGAACAAAGATCGATCCGAACCGTAGGATGAAGAAATTGGGAGGTTCAAGGAGCAATCGTTATGCGCCACGTGTCGGTGATAAATTGCCTGAATCTGTTGATTGGAGGAAGGAAGGTGCTGTTGTTGGAGTCAAAGACCAAGCAAGCTGTGGTAAGCACTTTTTATTTTTATATTTTTCTTTTAAATAAAAAAATGAATAAAGCTAAATTCTTTTCTTTGTTTCTAATCATCATGCGCTTTAAAGTATAAAAAATAAATCATCATGCTTTGATTTTTTTTTTTTGTTTAAAAATAATAATATCTACTTTCTGTTATTATTGACTTATTGTGAATATTATTTTGTTTTTAAATTTTATGATCTTATCTTTGATTTACTGCCATCTATGTGATGTAACAATATCTGGAAAAAATATCTTTAGTATTAATGATGTACTTTAATTTGTGGATGAAAAATATTGATTTTATTTATTTTGTTTGAAAATTAAATATAAGGCTTTTAATTTTAGATTTTTTTCTTATTTTCTTGGATATGTTATTAGAATTACATGATTTTTGTCATGGTTTTTATTTGTGATCCGAGTATGATATGAATCAAAGTATCAACCTGGTCCTGATAATTCATCTGGATTTCCTTATCTGCTTTGGGATTTCATGTTTTATAGTGAAATTTACAAATAAATAAAAAATTGAAGAAGAAATTTACAAAATTTTAATTCATAAAAGAACAACCTAGTGCACTAAAGCTCCCACGTACGCAGGGTCGGAAAGGAGTCCCACCATTTTTTGGTGTATTGTACACATAGTCTTACATTGTTTTTGGTGTATTGTATGTAGCCTTACCCGGTGCACAAAAATTTAATTCATACATTCAGATAATCAATTGGCCTCCTCACTCGGATCATTAAAAATGTTTGACTTTAATTATATACAAACATATGATTGATTTTGATTTGTTGAGAGTGTTAAACTAAAAACAATTATTTGGATTTCGTTTGCAGTATGAATTCCTTTTTGTATTACTTAATACCGAAGTTATTTGTTTTGTAGTCATATAGGGTGTGGTTGGAAAGTAAATATAGTATAAAGAGTATCATTTATAATGGTCACCACAGCTGATGGATATCTTACGACTAAAATCATCAGGATTCTTGGTTTGCATTTGTGTGTTCAATATGGATTTAATTGATATGCACTTTTACCTATCAATCAGTCATAGCATCACTAAAATTATATGACTTAAATCATATCAAGCTTAAAAGTCATACCAAATAGATTGTGATTGTTTAACTATCTTAAAAGTTTTACGACAACGGTGCATCAACATTAATCTCTTTGAATATTCTCAAAATTGTTAAGAGAACACCTAGATAATCATATTTCATGTGGTTTGTGCTTGTCAATCAGACTCAGACTCTTCAGCTCCCAAGACTACTCAATATATCAATCATTTTTTTGTTTGTCAATAAACAGTGAATATCCTTTATTTCTTAAGCAGAAGTATTAATCACTCTTCTAATGAAAAAGTCCTTCACCCCATGATTAACTGAGTTTGATTAAGGAACATGATTGTTTTGGCTTCTTTTAATTGTATTCATACAATTTAATTAGTCCACAAAAAATTGCTAATATTATCTTCTTTTTATCAATGAAGGGAGTTGTTGGGCATTCTCAGCAATCGCAGCTGTTGAAGGAATAAACAAGATTGTGACAGGAGATCTAATTTCACTATCAGAACAAGAATTGGTGGACTGTGATACATCATACAACGAAGGATGCAATGGTGGACTTATGGATTACGCCTTCGAGTTCATCATCAGTAATGGTGGCATTGACTCTGAAGAGGATTACCCTTACAAGGCTATAGATGGTAGATGTGACCAGAACAGGGTTAGTTACTTAGTCATTGATTATTTAATGACAATACTAAATGCTTGTGGAAGATAGTTAATTGGCAGTTCTAATTAGTTAACACACTAATTCTTACATTGTGTGCAGAAAAATGCTAAAGTTGTCACAATTGATGACTATGAAGATGTTCCTGCTTATGATGAATTGGCCTTGCAAAAGGCTGTTGCAAACCAGCCTATCGCCGTTGCTGTTGAAGGAGGCGGTAGGGAATTCCAGTTATATGAATATGTAAGTTTCTAAATTAATTCTACCACGAATTTAGGAATTTCAGACTGCATTGCACTGGGATAACCCCATAATCATGTCATGGATTTTGATTCCCTGACTGCAGAGAATTTGGTTTCCCTGACTCCAGGGAATTTGGATTCCATATTCACATAATCACGCAATCTTAGACTAGTATTCTGACATTCTAAAATGGATTCAAAGCATGTTTCAGATGGTCCGAAATCACAAAAAGCGTGATTGCATGACTGCAGTCAATTTGTTTCCAAAAGAAAGATATCCCTAGTAGTGGGTATATAGCATGGCAGCAATGAATGGAAAGAGTCGAAATTTCCAATGTATCTAAACCATATTGTATCTAACAATACATTGGAAATTTTAGTTCCTTCTCTTCTAAACCATTTATTTTCCTCATTGCCTATACATTTGATAGAGACAAATATGCTACATATAAAAATCATCTGTCTGGCAAGTGGTTTTGCTATAACTATCCTTCACATTATCTTCAATAGCCTGTTAATTTATTTTTTTGACTTTGCTTCACAAGATTGGTAGATACTGTTATATTTCATGAACTTTCTGTTTGAATGTATTCCATTTGTCTCTTGTCAGGGTGTATTTACCGGTAGATGTGGAACAGCACTAGACCATGGTGTTGCAGCTGTTGGATACGGTACAGAAAACGGGAAAGATTATTGGATTGTGAGAAATTCATGGGGTGGTAGCTGGGGTGAACAAGGTTACATCAGACTCGAACGTAATCTAGCTTCAAGCAGAGCAGGAAAGTGTGGAATTGCGATCGAGCCATCTTATCCAATTAAGAATGGACAGAACCCCCCTAACCCTGGACCATCACCACCTTCACCTATCAAGCCACCATCTGTCTGTGACAGCTACTACAGCTGTGCTGAAGGCTCTACTTGTTGCTGTATTTACGAGTATGGAAGATCTTGCTTTGAGTGGGGATGCTGTCCTCTTGAGTCTGCTACTTGCTGTGATGATCACTACAGTTGCTGCCCTCATGAGTATCCTGTCTGTGACACTCGTGCTGGACTTTGTCTTAAGGTATGTCCAAGTCAACCTTATCTTTTACTTGCTTGCATTTTTTGATTGGATTTTCACTTGGAAACCAATGCTTTAAAAGCCAAACCGGACATTCAAACGTAAAGACCTCAGTCATGGTTCAACCGTTTTAAACAGCTTGAATTGGAATGAAACCACGATCAAACAGTTTAAATAACCGAACCGTAGATAGTGTCGGTTCATTGCTCAACTGGTTGAACTGTCTTGTCTGGTTCCATTTTTAAAACATTACTTGGAACTAATTATTGGCTACTATTTTGGATTTTTTTCCTGTTGATAGTGTGATGTCCTTTTTGCGTTCATTTGGACTTTTTGATGTATATTTTATGTTCAGTTAAAATATGATTAGTTTTAGCAGAAAAAACAATTTCTCAATGATAAGTGTTTGTAAGTGAGTTAAATGAGATAGTATTCTTTAAAAATTGAGATGCATTATGCATATTCTGTTTAGAAGAGCTTATAAAGATAGCTTATAATATATCCATAAGCTGGTTTCAGATTATTGTCATAAGTTTTCTGTGATAGCCTATAATTTTTTTATAAAAAGCTTATGCACTATGCAGAGTTAAACTAATAAGCTATTTGGATTATATTATTTGAGTTTATCTACTGAGACTGTTTGGGAGAACATAGGAAAATAGCCTATAACATGTCTATTACTTGTTTTCATAATATTTTCATAAGCTCTTCAGAATAACTTAAGAATACAACTTATAGCTTGAATAAAAACAATTCGACTTTATTCAAACAAAGTTAAATTCTTATGGGAAAAGAACTGGTAGAACAAGCTCTTAATTTAGTTGTTTTATCGGGAATTATCCAAATTTGTATGAATTGTTTTCACTTTTGCTTATCCAAATTTTATGTGCTTGATCACAGGGCAAGAACAACCCATTGGGAGTGAAGTCATTCAAACGCACTCCTGCCAAGCCCCACTGGGCCTTTGGAGGTAAGAACAAGATGAGCAATGCTTAAGTCATCGACTCAGAAATGTACGTGCTGAAGGAGAAGATGAGGAGGAACTCAGGAAGATTAAAGGACTAAAACACTAGCTGAATGCCCTTTTCCTTAGCTTTCAAAGACAATGCACGTAACATTCATATTTGTTCGCTATTTTATGATACAAACAGATACATTGTGTCAAATTTCAGTCACACACTGACTGTGTACATAACTATGCATTGTATTTGCATTGTATTTCTATTCAAACTCCAAACCCAAAACTTATTTGATTATTGTACTTTTCATCTTTTGTAAATTATCTGATGATCATTCAGTAATGCTTGGATACATCCATATATAATAACATGTTAATGTGTTACTTTTGTTGAGTTCCCTGGTCCCTACGTGAAAGCATGCATTGATGCTTTATGTCTTTAGCTTAATTGCGTTAGTTGGGAAGATATTTTTTTGGAGAAATGTTAGCAACACATTCTAACACACACTTTTCAACACATTCTCTTTGATTGGTTAAAATTTACATGGGTCCCACAAAATCATGTGGGTCCTATATAAATTTGGTGGGTCCCATGTGATTTTTAACCAATCAAAGAGAGTGTGTTGAAAAGTGTGTGTTAGAATGTGTGCTGCTAGCATTTCTCTATTTTTTTGATTTGATACGTTATATTTTGATAGAGAAAGCGCATGTGGGACAGATTGATGATGATAATATAATCAAGCATCCATGTTGAAATATTGAATGCATTTAGATTCCAATTTGAAACAAAGGCTCGTTTGTCACATGTTATCATGATAGTCAAATTGGGATGACAATTGTTGTTTTGACATTCATTGTGTCTTAGTAACACAAATAAATGACTAAAAAAATTCAGCGACAGTTAACTGTCGCCGGTTTTTTAGTTATAAGTCAGCGGTAGTTAACTATCGTTGGGGGTATTTTAGTCTTTTACTTGTGTTTTTAAGAAATATTGAAAGTTAGAAAAACAATTGTCAATTGAGATAGGTATTGTGTATTGTTCGACCACTTTTTTGAAACGTGTATCGTACATGAACTATAAGATAAAACTCAATCATAAACAAAAGTATCGTGTATGTGTTGGAGGCTGTAAAGGAAGAGAAGGTGAGTGGCTTTTGGGAATAGCTCCAAATTAATTGGTAGGTTACAAAATCAAACCCTTGAAAAATGGTTCACATGCATTATATGATGGGTCACACAAACCCGACCCAAGGAAACCAGCTAAATTTGGGGGTGTTTTGGAGGGACATGCAAAACCCGACCCGATCCATTTAAAAACAGATTTTTTTTTGAAACTTTTCCTGAGTCGCGCAACCCGTGCAAGTTTCTGCAATTGAAACGCAAATGTCACAATATTGTAGAGTACTAGATTGAATTGGGATACACCCACGATACATGGCATACGCCTGAGATACAATGTCATTTGGGATACAAACCCATGGTTGTTTTCATATTGTATTAAGATACATATGGTGGGATACTAACTACATTGTAGATTATACATTCATATAGAGTTTTTTTTTTTCCTTTTTTAAAAAATCTATTGTATTTGTTTATCATAATGAAAAAATATATATTTTTCTTCTAGAAAATGTGTTATAGAAAATGATTCTATGAAAAAATGCTTGCTAGGGACAAGTCTTTGCCAGTAATTCTTTTCCTTAGATTTGAAGGATTATATTGATTATTTGATTATGGGTTTAGGGACCAAGTTAAATGTGCATGCTAATATGCACAAGAGGATGGAGCAATCAAATGTGGGTTGATGGTTGGTTGAGGAGACAATTGCTCTTTAGCACCTAACCATTGCTCATAGACACATATTGAACGACAATTAATTATAATTTGGTACACTGGTTTAAAAAGTGTGCCGAATGGTAGTTAATTACGGTTCGGCCTTTATTAAGTGCCTAAAGAGCAATTGTCAGTTGTGGAGGCTTGAATTTGGGCTTTGATGGTGAATGATTATATGGTTTCTCAAAAACTTCAAAGAGTTGTAGTGTTTAAACTGCTAAGTAATGTAATGGGGGAGTTTATGAGGGATTTGTCTTGGCGTTGGCGCGGATGAATGGTTTTGAGAAGGTAGAGTTGCATGTGGATTCACTCGTTGTTATTTTTTGGTTTCTTGGGTGTTATTCTTAGAGATTTGTCTTGGCGTTGGCGCAGATGAATGGTTTTAAGAAGGTAGAGTTGCATGTGGATTCACTCGTTGTTATTTTTTGGTTTCTTGGGTGTTATTCTTAGTGAGCTAGAGCTATGTCTAATAGTTTGGATAGAAAACAACTTCATGGACATCTACAACAGAAAAGAAAGAAACAAATTGAAATTAATGTTGAATCTCAAAAGTGTGCTCATGAAAAATATATCGTCAAATATCCTACAATTTTTGTTCATAATGATGTAAATCCAAATAAATTATTTTCTACAGCCGAAAATTTAGAGAATGAACAAGTAAATAGGAGTAGAGCGAGATAATTTGAGTGAATTCAATGAAAATGAACATATTCATGCCTTTGATGGGAACAACCTGTTTGGTGTATGTTTCTATCGCCGTGGTGTATGTTTGCAAAAGCTGAAAAGCGAAGCTTTTGAAAAATCACATGAGCCACCGTGATTCTGACACATTCACGTGATATCAAACATATGTTCAATTTAGTGCGTTTGATTTGCTAAAAAATATGACATTGAAGTTGATAAGTTCTTTTGTACCTTGTGACTTAGAAACCGAGCATGAGACTAGATAAAACAAGTAGCAAAAGAGTGGACGAAAACAAGATTTTTTGTCCCTCACTAAACCGTGTGACAAATTTTTGTTCCACAAACTTTTCAAAATACCCAAATGCACTTTTTTATTCTTCAACATCAAAAATATTATCTCTCCTGAGTATATTTATGTATTGTCATGTCCTACGTTGTTCTGTCTCGTACATGATTTCTTGTCTCTTGCTACACCATGGAACAACTTTTTGTCCATAGTACAAACTATTAAAAATACCAAAATATATCTTTCTTTCTATTAGAATCACCTTTCTATAAGGCTTAAAGAACATGAATGAAATATCAACCCCCCATCCTAAATTTTTCTTATCAATAAAGAAAATACATGAATTAAGTGGTCCACAAATGACTTTAGTGAATAAAAATGGATTGAATTGATTGACAAATCAGATTTCAAAACAACACCACATATTGATGAACATCTTAAGAGCGTATAAGAAAAGAAAAAGAGAATTAGAAAGATGTTTTAGTTGGGGATATAATTTATGTTGAAAGATATCTTGATTAAAAAAATTTGCTTTTTATAGAACAAACAAGATTATTAATGTAGAGAACAACCGATATCTTTTCTCTCTTGAGAAGATTGATAAATGGTACCATGTTATGAAAAAACATCTTGATCACATCAATACTCTCTCTCTATAGTTATGGGGCATAATAATTCGCATAAGATACCTAAAATTTTAGGGATATCCTTACCTTTAGGGTCTGTTTGATGGTCAGAATAAGATATGATAATGACATGATAAACATTAATCCTATCATGTGTTTGATGTGCACATGATAATAAACAAGATATCATTATAATTAAATGAAAAAATTGCTCTCATAATTAATTAAATATTGTAAAAATGACATGTTATTAATTATAATAGAAAATACATGCTATCATTATTTTAAAAATGACAATATTTTAAAAACGGCAGAATATCAAGATAATAATTAAGGAATGATCTTCTAATCCCATCAGGATAATTTCTAACCCAGCCTATACTCAGGATAGAAATTACAAAGGAAAGTCAGGATAGGATAGAAAAATGGTTTATTTTATCCTATCCCTTTGGTGCATCAAACATGAGATTTAAGCATGATATGATTAATGTATCATATTATGTCTCCCTATCCTGACCATCAAACGCACCCTACGGTCTAGCACACCCCTTTCATTCAATATTTTAAATTTGGATTGAGAAGTTTGTTGGATTGAATATTTTTTTTATTAATCAGATAATAGGTGGATGAACAAGAAATTTTAAATAAACTTCGATAAATTTTAAATCTTAGATTTGAGTCTAACTCAATCTTATAAATTAGTTTATGGGTAACAAAAATGGGCACATCATTGCTTAATGTGTGATCTCCAATTTGTCCAAACAATTCGGAGTACTGCTCTTCTCCCATCTATTTTTGTTCATTCCCATCTAAATAGCTGAGCGTGAGTTAACTCATGCAGGTGTATTTTCGGCGTAAGGTAACTCACGCAAATGTATTTCTCAGCGGAAATGAGCAAAAATAGATGGGAGAAGAGCAATTTTCAACAATTGGAGCTGAACTCTAGTAAGCCCAGGTGGCATAAGTGGCACACTGCACCACTGTAATGTTACAATTCCACAAGCTACATTTATAACCGTTGTAATCACTGAAGATGTGACTATTTTCTATATGGACGAACCTATACACCTTAGAAGATCCTCATCCATCATTACATGTATTATATTTTCTTGTTTCTGTAGTAGGCTGTCCTTTTCATTTGCTTCATTGGTTTTCCCTTAATTTCAGGAAAACTGCTTATTCCTTGTTGACTATATATGAATGCAAATAAGGTTGAATATATATATATATATATATATATATATATATATATATATAT
>Ga0315913_1009070_pt1 | contig 11698 bp, 8 predicted proteins | sample MpolsnodulesMG_FD_207736 | JGI IMG/M metagenome (GOLD analysis project Ga0315913, IMG submission 207736) | Medicago polymorpha root nodule microbial communities from Los Angeles, California, United States - small nodules | ecosystem: Host-associated > Plants > Roots > Nodule | place: USA... | reverse complement strand
ACCCATTCCCACCCCCCCCCCCCCAAAAAAAAAAAAAAAGAATTAAAGGAGATGGTACCTGAGGGAGCTTTGAAGAAGAAAAGAGCATAGACAGGGAGAGAGGTCAGGATAGACTTGAGAAGAAGGAGACAACCACTGAATGATAAGTATTTACTCTTACAACTGGACAAACGGGATTTAATATCCGTAATAACTAGCTCCCAAAAATACAACCGCTGAAAATCTTCCAAAACAGGAAGGCTGAGATAAACAATAGGCAAGGTAGATACTTTTCAATTAAGAATTACCGCTACTTCAAGTAACTAGGACCTACTGACATTCAGACCCACAACCTCACTCATATGAAAATTAACTTTGACGTTAGCCCAACTTTTTTAACCCAAAATTAAAGTATCATCTGCAAACTGTAAATGTGACACAGATAAATTTCGCTCTTGACCCACCTTATAGCCAGTGAACATGTTGTTGGTAACCATAGCCTCCACCATCACATGGAAACCCTCTGCCACCAAAAGAAACAAAAAGGGGAGAGAGGGTCCCCTTGTCCTAAACCTCTAGCCAAATAGAACTTATCTGTTGGGCTTCCATTGACCAAAACCGTCGCCGTTGCCGTGATTACACATTCTTTCATCCATTTCCTGCAAAGGCTCATAAAAGACATTTTGCACATATATATGCCATAATTTTAATATATAATTAATAATTTGCTATAAATAAATATATTATATAAATTTGCAATGGGGTAGCAGTGGAATTTTTGTTCGGTCACAACAAATAAATATATTAAATTTGTGAAAAAACATTTTTTTAAAAGGGTGAAAAAATATATTAATCTATTTGGCTTAAAGACACTTATATTTGGACACATTTGTTTTTCCTCCACTTATTTAACACCTTGATACATGTCTCTACCTCTCTTTCTATCGCATCATCTATATATCACATTTGTCACTCTACTCACTATTTCTATATCTTACAAGGTGTAAATAAATGTATGAGTGTTTATCCATAATTTTCTTTGGCTTAATTATACATACAAAAACTAATTTAAAAGCGAATGTTTGAACAACGATAACATTTATTTCGACAAATACATGAGTGGATATTGAACCAATGTTCACTGTGTTTGACTTGGTAATGTCCAGAACATTGAGCCAAATACTTGTTAGGTTCAACTGTTATCACTCCTTATTGAATGAAATTGTTTTTTTTTTTTTGCTGTTAAATGAAATGTTCGATAGACAATATACAAGAGTTATGACTCATATATGAAGGTGAGAAAAACACAAGAAGGGGAGGTTGAATTGTGTTATCTTTTTAAACTAAGTCCAATGTTCCGAGTCTGATAGAGTTCAGAATCAAAAACAAAGTTCAGAGTCTAATGCAACGGATGAGAGAGAGAGAGAGAGAGAGAGAGAGAGAGAGAGAGAGAGACAATTATACAGGTTTCTTCCACAATACAGAAGTAGTCCTGTCCCCCTTGCACTTCCAAGGAGAGTTCACTAAAATCAATATTTTATTACAAATGCTCAAGCTCACAAGCAAGAGACTTCCAAATACTCAAGCACGCAAGCAAGTGATTTCCTATGCTCAAACACAAAAACAAGAGACTTCTAAACAAACAAAATTACACAGAAAAATGTTTGAGGTTGAACACTTGATATACAATCAGTGATATTCACAATACAAATTAGATAAGACTCTTAGACTCTAGAATTACTAAGATATGAAAGTTAATAAGAAATTCTAAGTGAACTTTGATGTGCAACAGTTTCAGCAGAGTTTTGGCACTTGTAAATTGTTGGTGGGTCTCTTTTTTAATCTTCAAGTCTTCACTCCTTTATATAGAGGTGTGAAAGATATGTTGATGATTGCCAACACATCAAAAGAGTTGTTGAAGCTTGACCATCGCCAATGATTTGTTGCTTGATTTGGTTATTGTCATAGGATGGAATAATTTGAAATTCATTCCTTGTCCTAGGATGGAATGATTTGTTGCAGCCAAGGTAGTGGAGTAGTAGTTGTACAATTTTACTATGTCTTTTTCCTGCGCTTTTCAGTGGATAACCATCCAATGCCTTCTAATTCCTCTCAAATAGTCGTTGCTCCAGGCTTCTATTCCTTCTGCAATGATGTGTCTTCAGACTAACAAACTTTAACTAACTGTAGCTTCTTGACTTCAGACTCTGATGAACTTCAGACTCTGATGGTCTTCAGACGCTTGATGACGTCAGACTCTGGCAGTCAGCTTCTGATGGACTTCAGACTCTGTCTTGCAACATAAGCTTCCTTTGCTAATTCCATTGCTCACTTTTGTTCTTTGAGAACCAATACTTGGATCTAAGACTTATAAATTTTTGTCTATGGTCTTGTAAACTTGAACAAATATTAGCATATCCAATTGACTTTTTAATACCTTGTTATCATCAAAACTTAAGGTGGTAATGTTAAACACATTTTGTTCCAACAATATATACCTAATGTCGTACGATTTTGGATGAAGATCACACTAGTGCAAAACATGGATTACAAGACGCCTCTTTTAAACTTGACTTACAACTAAATAAGGTGTGATATTTTCAACAAAGATGAAAACAAAAATTTTGAGATACCTATTTTAGTCTAGATACAACAATAATCCGATTAAAGTACCATTAAAACGGTGACATTTAAGATGCTTTTGAATATATTTAACTTGCTTTATACAATTACGTTGTGATTCAGCTTTGCTAAACTCGATCTAAAACATATGAATTAAAGAAATAAAACTTATCCCCCATATCTTTCCTCCTATAAACTCCTTCTTTTTTATCTTCTCATAAATTGTCGTTGTGATCAACGTCATACATTATCTTCCTTTGACCATTAAACCATCATTGAGACACTATCACCACCTTCGTCTTATTTTTTTTTCTTTTCATGTGTAGCACATTGTGATCTTTTTTCATTAATGTTGTTTCTCTAACACATGCATTCATTAAATTGTGTTAAATAACATGTTGTTGATGTATACTTAATTTCCTTTGTTATTTTTTCCACATCTCTATTACATATCAGGTTGTTAGATGTTATAGTTCAATGTGTTATGTTGTATTGTTCATACACTTAACATTATTAGATAAAACTGTGTTAAAAAAACATTATTAGATGTTACAGTACAATGTGTCACTTTGATATATATTAACACCATTTTTAAATATATTATAGTGCAGCTTTGATATTGATCATGATCATAAGGTGCTTAAGAAAAGATTGATGAAATATGTTTGTGAACTTTGGAAGGCGTCAGTGTCAATGCTTACAATATTTTTTTTTTAAGATCCCAAGTTGGATGAATATTTAGTCGGAAATTTGTTTACTATGCAGGAAATGTGGGAGAAGTTTATTCATAGCTTACAAGAACCACCTGAGTGTCAAGTTAGTATTTCTCTAACTTACATTATTACTTGGCCATGCTAATTAATATAATTTGTTGTCATTTTTTTTTACAACAGAACGTAACTAACCAAAAAGTTACATATCAACTAATGAGAAATATGGTACACATAATAGAAAGAAAATTTATGAGTCAGCACCCGATATCATCACTTAGTTGAAAGCTTCATCTCTAATTAAACATTGTTCAACTATATTTTACAAAAATGGTTCATTCATTCATTAACTTCTTAGTTGTGTAACTGTCAATTAATTTGTATTACTCATTTTCCCATATTCATTTTCAGAGCTCCTTCAACTACTCATATGTAATTTCCCTATACAATACATGTTTTATTTATTTATATTGTTTGCCTTTAAATGGTGATTTTTTTAGTCTATCTATTCGTATGTATATATACTATCACAACACATAACATGCATAAATAAGTTATCCTAAAAAAATGTGTGAATAAAACCAACAAGTCTAACGTCCAAGTAAAATTATTATATCAATTCATTACGATTAATTTTTATAACTCCTTTTACCATATTCATCTATATAGCTCATTCTACTACTCATCTTTTTGTAACTAGCCACTATTATTATTGATGAAAAAATAATTTATAGATTGATCATGTGTAATTTTTTTTTTGGAGTATGTGTAATTTTTATTACATATTATTGTCTTATTTTATAATCATAATGTGTATAAATATATGATTTTGGGTCATCTTTACTTTCTCCAAGCAATTCTTAGGTGATATTTTTCAATTGTGTATGATAGTTTTTGTTTCTATTTCTTACAATTCACACATGTCTTGATCTTCTTTGGTTATTTTTTTTTTTTTACAAGGTATGGACTCACCATTCTATTATTTAGATTGGCAAAATATTGTTGCTCGGCTTTTTATTTATGTAATGTGTGTTACTCTTTTTTACTCTATTATTGTCTTATTTCATGAGCCTTTTGAGTATAACCATTTTCACTTTCTTCGGGCACTTTTCCCTTTCTTGCCTGAGTTCTTCTTCATGAGCCCATCTATCATAGATTTTTGCCCTAACCGAAAAGTATTTCATAAGGTTCGAGTATGTTTTTCCATTCAACATATTCACAAAGGGTAACCAACCCTGATGACGTAGTAAATCCACCATATCAATCCCATTTGCTTTTAATCCTTCAAGGTCGCAGATTAACTTTGCAAGGACATTTAGCTTGTCTTCACGAGTATACATTGTTTTAGACTTGATGACTAGAGTTATACTAGAACCCACCTGAACTGAAACTTGGGAAGATGACAAAGAAGATGTCGTAACATTTCTGGATATTTTCAGGTTACTAAGGTACGTTTCGAAAAAGGGTGTTTTTCGTAGAAGGTTTGAGAATAGAAAGTGTAGGATGTGAGTGAAGTGTGCGAAAACAAATGAGTAAGTGTATTTTTGCTTAAAACGTTTCACATTCAAATTTTAAATAAAGACATACAAAAGGAGGCGCGAGACATATCATTCACAGAAGCATCATCGTCTAACGGTTAATACCAAATTGTTGAGACCCACGTCAGATAAACTTCTCATATTCATGCCATATAAGTGGGACAAGTGTCAATACAGCAGTTATAAAACCTTTTCACTTATATAAGTCATCGAAGTCTATTAATTGGATTTTGAAGCTTCAGAGGCTCTGATGTATCAGAGGCTAAGCTAACTCCCATCAAACTCTAATCACCATTAGACTCTAAGCTTTTTCATTCAGAGGCAAACATGATATAAAATGCATGTTCAGATTCTTTTTGATAAGTCAAATCTTTCAATAATATCAGTACATTAATGTTTAATATCAATGAATTTTATATCTAAAACACCTTTCTGAACATAGTCTCTTATAAAATGATGTTTTTTTATTTATATAAAAACTTATAAAATGATGTTTTATTTCATTGTTCTTGGCTCTAGAATGCATAATAGGATTCTTAGACAAACAGATGGCAGTAGTATTATCACAACAAATTGGAATGTTGTTTTCAAAAATTTGACAGTTTTCTAACTGATGTTTCATCCAGAGCAGTTGTGAGCAAAAACTACCAGCTGAGATGTATTCTACTTCTGTTTTAGACAATGCAATAGTGTTTTATCTTTTACTAGCCCAGGATATCAAGTTTCCACCAAGGAATTGACAATTTTCATTTGTGGATTTTCTTTCAGCTTTATCCCCAGCATATTCAGCATCATAAAATCCAATATTAGTAGTTCCTTCCACATACCCGAAGATTCTCTTAACAACAATTCAATCAAATTCTCTTTGATCTGATTGAAATCTTGCACAAATAGACACTAAATAAAATATCATATCATATCATGTCTTGAAGCTGTTAAATAGAGAAGAGAACCTATCATATCTCTGTACAACTTCTGATCCATTTTGCTCATCAAGCTTGTTTGCTATTGAACACCCATTTTGTTCCACTAATGTTCTTCTGAGATGACTTGACAACAAGATCTCATACATTATTTCTTTGAAATTGGTTCAAATCTTCTTGCATAGCTACAATCCATGTATCATTAGATAATGCTTCATAAGGTACATCAACTTCTAAACTTTCAGGTGCATCATAGGTTCTGAGACTTCAGAAGCTAGTCCATATGCTTGTATAGGTTCTGAGACATCTTCAGAAACATGTATTTCTATAAAAACTTTCAACTAGCTCTGACATTTTATTTTTAGCAACTTTGATGTGTATTTGTTCTTCAAGTGTGTTAGTTTCAAAATTATACATTTTGTATGCCTTTGATATTCCAGTGTATCCTAAAAAGATACACTTCTGAGCTTCGGCATCAAATTTCTTTAGATAGATTTTGTTGTTCAAGATATAACAAGTACATCCAAACTAGTGAAAGTAAGCAATACTTGGTTTTCTTCCTTTAAAGAGTTAGTATGATGTTTTGTTTAGAAGAGGTCCGATATATATATCATGTTTTGAACATAACATATTGTGTTCACAACATCTGCCCAAAAGTCCTTAGCAATTTTAGTTTCATAGAGCATCACCTCCATGATTACTTCTGACTTTCAGAATTTACAATTCTTTTTCAGTTTGTACTTGAGTGCAAAAGATGTTAAACACATCATATGCTTACTCTTTAGTTCAAAGGAATTTTAATCCAAGTCAATCTACTGTAGGCATCAACTATGGCTAATTCATATTTCTTCCCATTGATTGATGTAGTGCCTACTAGTCCAAATAAATCAACATGAAGCAGTTCTAAGGGTTTGGAGATGGAGATAATATTCTTTGTTGTGAAATAGGTTTTAATAATTTTTCCCTTCCTAACATGCTTCATGGAACGCATCTGAGTGATAGTGTAACTCTGGTACTCCCTTGATAAGTTTTAACTTGCTAAACTTATATATTAATCTCTAGTTAGCATGTCCTAACCTTTTATGCCAGAACCACTTTTTATCACTCACTGATAGAAGGCACACTACCTTCTATTCAGCCAATTTAGAAGGCAAACTTGCAGAAAAACACACTCATGTTTCGTGAGCTTTCTCACAAAAGTCTCTTCCTAAACCATTGGTTGATAACTTTGCTACTTCCCGTGCTTCCAGCTTCTTAGCTATTTCAACCATATTTTCGCCAAGCAGCCTTTAACTTTCAAGTAATGCATCTTGGCTTTCGAGTTTCAACTCTTCTTTCTTTATGGCAACATTCCGATCACTACCTTGGCTTTCCGAGTTTCATCCTTCTTTTCTTTGGAATTGGATCCTTTGGAAGCACTATCACTACCTTGGCTTTCCGAGTTTCATCCTTCTTTTCTTTGGAATTGGATCCTTTGGAACCACTGTTTCTTCGAAGAAACATTTTCTTATTATACAGGTGTTAAAGCTGCTTTGCCAAGAATGCCACGTCATTCTCATCAGAACCTTCTACAATCTCATCATTCAATCTGTCATTCAAACTGTCTTCTTCGAACTTTATAGTTTGAATTGCTTTAACTGATTTGCTCTTTGACTTAATATCAATAGACTTACTTTCTATGGAAGGACCCTCCTCTGATAGCCCCATCGCATGACTCTTTAGAGAGCTGGCCAAAGTTTCCAGACGTCGACTATTCAAGTCTTTAGGTTCTTGAATAGAGATCACCTTGGGTCTCAATCTAACAAGAAGACTTCTCGAATTCTTCTTTACATGATCTCCTATAGTGTTGCTCTTGCTTAAGACTTGTAGACTAGAGACAAATGTTTGAAACCTTGAGAACATAGTTTCAATATCTTCACTATTCTTCATTTTGAATAGTTTATATTGTTGGACTTGTAGATTTACCATGGCTTCCTTCACCTGTTGATTTCCCTCATATGTGGAACAGAGGGAATCAAATATATTCTTAGCCGTAGATTTTCAACAATCTTTGTATACACAGGAAAAGGAAGAGTTTTCACCATGATACTTCTACCTTTATGATGTTTCTTGTCAAGCTTTTTCTGCCCCTATGTCAAACTCTTTATGTTTAGAGTTGCACCATCTATATTGATTGGAATGTTGATGCCACTTCAATAATATAGTTCTTAATCAAGATTTATGACATGACCATATAACTTGTTTTTCCACAAGAAAAATTGCTCAGCATCTCCACTAAAGATAGGAGTTACATAGGTAAGATTAAGATTTGGATTTTGATTCAAAGGCAGTGTTAGCAGTGATGTTATATTCAAGAAGAGGAGGAGGAATAAATGGAAATTTTTATTTTTCTCGTGGTATTTTAGCTATTACACGGTTGAGTGTTAAATCAAACATGCCAAGTGCTTTGGTAGCAACTGAAAGTTAAAAAAACACAAAAATTGGGGTTGATTTGTGTTTGCTTTTTCAGCAATATTTTCTAAGTTAAAAACAAACCAGAGGATGCAAAAAATAATCATAGAAGATAGCAACACAAATATTTATCCTAAATCTATTCGTACATGAATTTTATTTAATCTTAGTCATTGTTTTGAAAAAATGAGTGTTGTTAGTCCCTATATTTGATCTCTAATTTTTAATCACTTTTAGTCTCTATTTAAAAAAAAATGTGGGTGTTATTAGTCCGTACAAAAATTTCTCAATTTGATCCTCAATTTTAAATTTTACAACTTTGGTCTCTAATTTTCCCCCATTGCACAATAAACCATGATTTATTCCAACTTATCTCTGATATTTATCCTTCATTTATCGTGATAGTGCAATTTTTCCAACTTTTTTTATGGTATATATACTCAATAAGAGACTAATTGTTAGAAAGAAAGTTTTAAAGCAACTTGGATTGTGCTTATACATTAATTTGGCATTCTAACATATTGGGTACAACATGTTTAAGAATGAAAATTTAATCTGCTAGGGTTTGCACCTAGCATGAGCGCAACCCCTAATTTTCAAATTTCATCACCAAATTGTCCCGATTGATTCACTACTCCACTCACATTTTCTTTACGTGTTCTCAGCCAACTTCATTGTGAGTGCTAGTTTCATCAACTAACATAGCCACTACTTGTTTCATTTAATTCAACGCAACATCATTTCCTTTGGTGGGCTGTTACGTGAATTGGTAATCAAATTCGAAGGTGTTATCTTTGATTGCTTTTGCACAATACTACAACCAATTGATAGTTGGTTTTGCTTTCAATTCCGCAAATTGTGATTGCTGGACCGCTAGAAGAATACAACTCCATCACTCAACGTGTTTCAAGTCAACAAGTGTGAGATTCATTCACGTGAATTCACTCTCCATCAGGCAACCCCTAAGCTTCAGCCACAACAACGATCAATTGTGCAAGTGTTGTCACATGCGGATACTACTACAACACCATTGCCTAGTCCAACAATTTGAGGGGACGACCTGTCTATTAAGATTACTGAGGATGTGTACTTCAGAGGGTTAGAAAAATGCAAGCACCACATGCACGATTGGCTTTTCTTGAACAAGGGCGATAAGCCGTACACCGCTACAGAAATATTTGTGAAGCTCTCGAAGCAATGGATAACAAAGGGTCCTTCGCATTTGACCCCCCTTGGTCGTGGGTTCTGTGAATTCTCATTCTCTTCCGATGAAGATGTGCGCACATCCCTCGCAATGGGGACTGTCAATTTGAAACCGGGCCTGTTGCGACTTTCCTGTTGGTCCAAAGACTTTAACAAGTATTCTCAGCATCTCACACATGCGCAGGTTTGGATCCGGCTTCTTGACTTGCCACAGGAATACTGGTTAGAAAGAACATTAATGGAAAGGGAAATGCTAGGGACACACTCTCTAACACTCTCTATTAACACACACCAATAATAAATCGCCACATCATCCCATCTTTTTAAAACTTTTCCCAGCAACCGGTTGTACGGGTCTCTTTTTCGCTGGTCTTTGTTTCACCGCCTTTCACCAATTCATCCCTGCTTCCAATGAACATTCAAGTTGTTTTTCAATTATTTTAATTTCCAACACTAACAATCAAGTTTCTAATAGTTTGTTACACAATATTTTTCTGGATTTCACTTTTCTTTGTTTTCTCCCTCGTTTGGCACAACATAGCAACAACAAAAAATTCCAATAAATCCCAATTTGTCCACAACAAATTGGAACAAAACTTTATATTCATCAATGAAATCAACTCCAGTTTTCTATAGTATATGTTAACAACAACAATAAAAAACAGGAAATGTTTCATAACGAAAAAGAAAAAAAAAACAGGAAATCAAAGGTACGTCCGATCGTGAGAAAAAGGGTTTGAGTTTTCGGTGAGTTTTTGTTTTATCATGCAGCAGAAGAAGCTAATAGAGACACCAACAATTGGGATTAGAATTTCAAGTGGCACCCATAAACTGATATGTCCATGGCTTCCTTAGTTTGGTTCCATCTTTGGGTTGTTTAGTTTTCTATTTGGGTTTTATTTTAGATGCAGTTTTTCATCACTGAAGCGAGAAAGACTGTGCACCAAAAAAATAAACCACGCGAGACTTTTTTTTTCTGTTGTTTAGCAACCTGTTCAATCGGTTTATGGGTGAAATGCAAAAAAGGTGGGATGACGTGGCCAAATATTAGTGGTGTGTGTTAGAAGAGTGTGTTAGAGAGAGTGACCATAGCATTTCTCTTAATGGAAATTGCTAGCACAATAGGCACCCCTCTCGTTATAGACGTTGCAACTCAAAAATGCACCTTCGGGCACTACGCACGGGTGCTGGTGGATATAGACATCTCTCGTTGTCTGTTTTGTGAGATCATGGTGGAAAGGGATCGCTTTGCGTTCCCGGTTAAGGTGGAATATGAGTGGCTCCAGGAATTTTGCTCGCACTGTCAAATCCTTGGCCACTCGGTGGTGAATTGTCGTTGATTGCATCCAGAAAAAGATTTGAACAAAGACAATGGCAATGCTAACAAGGTACAGGACAAATGAAAAAAGATCATCACGCAGCAGACACCGCAAACCAAAGTATGGCAGCCACGTGACAATCCCCAAGGCATTGGGTCTTCATTAGCTTTTGCAAAACCGGCTTATGAAATTACGGCACCGGTTGCAGTGACTGATCCGCCACCTGAACAACATGTCTCCCCCACAGTTTTTCCCCTCGTTGACCCTTATGTTGCACAATCAGAAACCTGTCCAGAAGCGTTGCCCCTTGATTCAAGCAGACATGCTCACAGTGACAAGTCTTCCTTCACCTATCATTTGTCTCTTGAGAATGTTACTGATGATGTTATTCGTTCCAATGATGTAGAGAGTACCTTAGTTTTAGACCCAGTGTTGCAGCTCTAACATGTTCTTGTCCCCCTTACGGTCGACGTTCAACAACTTGGGGAGGGGAATACGCACGTGGGTTCAGGTGCCTTGGTAGTTGCGGCTGCAGGTAACTCTCCTGCCATTCAGTCGCACCCTTTTTCTATTGTCATTCCGCATCGATGTCCTATCATTACCAAATACTTGGAGGTCATTCAACAAGCCCTAGTAGTTTATAAAGATGTTAATGAGGAGGTGTTTACTAATGTTGTTTCCAAGAGCAACCAGAAGAAGCAAAAAGGTTATCAAACCTGCTCCAAGGGTTCATTACCAAACTCATCTCAATGAAGATTTTATTTCGGAATATTTGATGTATAGGTAATTAGGATTCTCGTATTACTCGTGCCCATTCGAATATTTATTGCTAAACCAATGATCTGTCACAGTCACATGGTTACATACATGATATGGTTGGATATTAAGCCCGAGTTTGTTCGGGGGAATTTCTTTAGGGACCGGTCGAGGTTAACTAATTTTCGTTTTCTGTT
>Ga0315913_1009067_pt1 | contig 11700 bp, 13 predicted proteins | sample MpolsnodulesMG_FD_207736 | JGI IMG/M metagenome (GOLD analysis project Ga0315913, IMG submission 207736) | Medicago polymorpha root nodule microbial communities from Los Angeles, California, United States - small nodules | ecosystem: Host-associated > Plants > Roots > Nodule | place: USA... | reverse complement strand
GTTGATTTTAAAATATATATTATATATATATATATATATATATATATATATATATATATATATATATATATATATATAATTATATTGGGTCACTTTAAGAAGGGTTTCTCAATGCAATATCATATAACACATGAAACGGTCGTATGCTATATTTTTTTATTGTTTAAATTTAAAAACTCATTTACTTTTTCTGCATTTTAACTTTCTTGCACATCTATATTTTCTGCACTTTTAACTCGATGTTTTTCTTCACTTTTAAATTTATGCACACTTACTTTCAACTCTTTTACTTTTTATGCAACGTACTTTCAACATTTTTGTTTCTTTACATTGCTACTTTTTCAAAACCTTGAACTCAAGTTCATTGTACGAAATAAAGTCTTTTTTATATATAAAAAAAACATACACTTTTATACACTAAACATACATAGAAGAGTTCCTTGTTCAGGTATTCGAAGATAGAGTCAACATTGTTGATTTCCATGACATATGTGAGCAATGGGGCAACACATATATCAACCCATTCCTTGGTTGAACATGGTATAATCTTACTTTTTAACTGGTCAAGGGCTAACATTTGAACATTTTCTCTCGTAGATAGTATCAAAATCTCCACAAGAAATTGGCATGCCCAATGGAACTTATTTGAGTTAATTCTTTGTTCACAAACTTCTGACTTAAGAAATCTTAAGGAAGACATGTTCTATGCAATAAACCAACGAATTTTTTTGGAACGCCACTAATAGTCCTTAAGAAGCAAAAATATATGCATTCTAAAATCAAGCAAAACGACGATAGTTCTTTGATCCCAAGAAGTTCAATGACGGTTCCTATAGTTACCTATGTAAATTCTATTGACTTTAAAACTTTCTAAAGCGTTGATAAGATCCTGAAAATTTTCACCTTCCGGATTCTCATCATCTCCTATCTTTTTCCCTAGAGGCCCGCCCTCTCTTAAGGCATGTGGAGTGTCCTCATTGACTTTCGTCTTCGACACCTTATCACTCACCTTGCTTCCTACTTTCCTTATAGTTTTTCTACCAGGCTTCTTTGCTATCATAGACATCACATCCATAGTTGGGATAGTTGTCTTCTCAGATGTTACTCCTTCCTCTTGTTCCTTAGTTTCTAATTCAACCTGAACTAAGGTTTCTTTTTCACTAAGTTTTTCTTTGGATATCTCTTTCCTACCTCCTTTCCTAACGAAATTAATTTGTTCTTTTACTCCACAAGATTTCTCAAACCTCTTAGTCCACCACCCTGGCTCCTTACGTGATGTTTGGCGATGAACCATTTTTCGTGCTTCCTCGATTTCTCGAAGTTCACGTTGTTTGGCAAGGAACTTGTTTGTAAACCTTAAATAGATAGGGTTATGCTCAAGATCAACAACAAATGGTAAGGTAACGTTGACATGTCCTATGAGTGTTCTCATCCTATCAACCTTTCCTTCTTTCTTTGGATATTTTCCAAATGGGACTTTTAGAGGGATAGATTAACTTACCTGGTGTTTCAGCTCATCATCTCCCTGAATGTCATCTCCCTTTTTGTCACTTACCACCATTTTTCACTCCTCACTTTTTGATTTTTCAAAAGAAGTGAGTTGTGTAGAGATATGTCCAATTTGAGTCTCCAAATTCTTAATGGAAGCTTCGGTATTTGTTCTTGCTTCTTCTTGACTTTACGAAAGAGACTCAATTTAAGTATTAGTCGACTTTATGTATTGTTCAAGAGTCTCCTCTAGACCTTTCTTGTGTTGTTGATAATTTTTCGCTTGATAAGATTGGAAACCATTGTTTCCACCTGAAAAGAAATTTGAACGATTTGGCCAATTAGAACTAAAGTTGTTAGAAAAATGATACCTTTGCTGCCTAGTAACTGCTCCCATAAACTTCACTTGCTCTTCGGATAACCCCAAACTTGCAGGAAGTCATGCTCCTGTTTCATGAGCTTGCTCACAAAAATCACATCCTAAGTCGTTGCTGGATAGTTTTGCTACCTCCCGTCTTCTAGTTTCTTAGATATTTCCTCCATCTTCTCGCCAAGCAGCCTTTGATTTTCAAGTATAGGATCCTGGCTCTCGAGTTTCATCACTTCTTTCTTCTTGGCAACATTCCTATCATTACCTTGAGATCTATACTCGTTCAAGGACATGATGTCAATAAGCTCTCGTATCTCAATGGTTGTTTTGTTTTTCATTGAACCACCTGCAAAAGCATATAGAAGCATTCTAGTTTGGGTATTAAGACCGTTAGTAAAAATAAGAGTTACCTCCATTTCAGAAAATTTGTGTCCTAGACACCCCTTAAGTATCAACTTGTATCTCTCCCATGCATCATAGAGTTTTTCTCCATCTTCTTGTTGAAAGCTGGAGATTTCTCGCCTTTACTCCATATATTTGGTAGTAGGGAAAAAGCAGCTTAGAAAGACCCTCTTGAGTTGGTCCCACGTGTGGCTATACTTCCACTCGAAAGTGCATTCAACCAATTTTTCACACGTCCTTTCAGAGAGTATCCAAATAACCTAAGTTGTTTGTCGGACTCTGAGACTCCATCCGGATTGATAGTTCTGCAAGCTTCTAAAAAGTCGGTTAGATGAATGTTACAGTCTTCATCATCCTTACCTAGGAATTGATTCACTTTAAGAGCAGTGAGAATTGTTTTTTAGATGTCAAAGAAAACAAACAGGGTTTGTTGGTTGAAACCTTTGAGCCACCTCATCAAGGTTGTCGAGTCTCCGGTAGTCACCTGGTGTGATGTGATCCATGATTTGCTTTTGTTGAAAATTGTTTGGCATTAAGACTAAGTGCCGTTAACAATGAATATTGGCATTCACTCTTAGGAGTTAAGGAACATAGAAAGCCTTATGGAATATAGACATCCACATCATATTAATATTATTCATAACAAAATTCTTTTTTTAATGACACCAAAAACAATTTTATTATAGAAAAAGTTGTTTAAGGGTATAATTGGAATGATAAAAAAGTAAGTATAAGTATACTTATCTAGTTTGTTACACTTTTTAAATGATAAAGAAAATATATATATATATATATATATATATATATATATATATATATATATTCATATCGTGTTTGTTACATTTGTTTTAATATTTAAATTTATTCTTCTCTATTTGTTACTTGTGTTATTTGTATTGAAAATTGATGGTATTTTTTAAAAGAAAAATCCAGTCCAAAAGTGTTGAAAGTGTAGTTTTCTTTATATATAGTATAGAAATAGTATAGATTAAAAATAAGATGTACTCTAAATTTTAGTTAAATAAAACATATTTGGTGATTTTAATGATATCCTTGATGTGAGTGAGAAAAGGGGGCCCAACACTAAACATCCGTGGCTTATAAACGGTTTTTGTCAAGCTGTTATTGATTCAGGTTTATCTGATGTTCCGCTTGAAGGTTATCCTTTCACTTGGTTCAAAAGTCTTGGTACTCCGCGTGCCGTCGAAGAAAGGTTAGATCGTGCACTTGCTAACAATTTGTGGTTTAATATTTTTCCGACTGCTTCTGTTGAAACTTTGGTGGCACCTGCTTCTGATCATTATCATATATATGTAAATCTTGCTCCTACACCTCGGCTTCATACTCATAAGCGCCATTTTCGTTATGAAAATGCGTGGCATCTTGAACCGGGTTTTACGGAGCTTGTTACTAACTCTTGGCAGGAACATTCCACTCATACTATTATTCCGAAACTTTCCTCATGCGCGGAAGACATGTCTGTTTGGAAAAAAACTCATTGTCATAAATTAAAAAAAGACATTGAATATTGTCATAAACAGTTGCAGGAAACACGACTTGCTTCTTCTGTGAGGATCAGATCCGCATGTTTGAACTGAGAAAGTGTATGCAGCGGTTGTTGTCCCAGCATGATGCCTATTGGCGACAACATGCAAAGACACATTGGTACAAGGATGGTGATAGAAATACAAAAAAAATTCATGCATCCGCTTCAGCTCGGAAGAAGGTAAATCGCATTATTTCTCTTGACGATGATGCAGGTAATAAAATCACTAATGCACACGGTTTGTGTGATGTGGCTCAACATTATTTTGTGAACATTTTTCAACAGCAAACAAGTGACTTTTCTCCCGTTATTGATGTTATCAATCCTTCTTTTTCTGCTTTTGATAATGAAAAACTTACTGCTCTGTTTACAAAAGTGGAATTTCGCATAGCTATATTTTCGATGCATCTGGACAAATGTTCAGGTCCTGATGGATATAGTCCTGGATTTTATCATCACTTTAGGAATTTATGTAGTGACGATATTTTCAAAGAATGTTGAGCTTGGTTAGATACGAGGCAATTTCCTCCTGATTTGAATATTACTAATATTGACCTTATTCCAAAAGGTTCCTCGCAGGTTAGCATGAGAGACTGGCACCCTATTGCTATATGTAATGTCCTTTATAAAATTATACTGAAGGTGCTAGCAAACAGGTTGAAGGAAGTATTGTCTCAATGCATATTCGACAATCAATCCGCTTGTGTTCCAGGGAGGTCTATCTTGGATAATGCTGCTAGCGATTGAGATGTTACATTTTATGAAAACCAAAACGCGAGGCGACGACAAGACAAGTATGTCGCTTTGAAACTTGACATTAGCAAAGCACATGACTGTATGGACTGGGCGTATCTGCGTGCGGTTATGGCTAAAATGGGTTTTCATAATCGTTGGATTCATTGGATGACTATGTGCGTTGAATCTGTGGATTATTCTGTACTTGTGAATGGTGAACAGGTTGGCCCTATTATCCTGGGGTGTGGCCTTAGACAAGGGGATCCTCTATCCCCGTATCTGTTTATTATCTGTGCAGAAGGTTTATCTTCTCTTATTAGAGATGCGGAGTCCCGAGGTGTTCATACAGGCACCAAAATTTGTCGTCAAGCTCCTTCTGTCTCTCACTTTTTATTTGCTGACGACTGTTTTATATTTTTTAAAGCAGACGATAACAAAGCAAATGTTATGAAAAATATTCTGTCTACCTATGAAACAACGTCTGGTCAGGCGATCAATTTGCCTAAAAGCGAGATTTATTGTAGTTGAAATGTTATGGATCCTCTCAAGCAAAACATTACCGCTATCCTTGGAGTTCAAGTTGTGATGGGAACAGGTAAGTACCTAGGTTTGCCATCTATGATTGGTCGAGATCGTAATGCAACCTTTTCCTACATCAAAGATCGTGTGTGGCATAAAATTAATTCCTGGAGTGGTAAGTGCCTTTCTAAAGCAGGTTGTGTGGTGATGGTAAAATCTGTTTTGCATGCAATTCCTTCTTATGTAATGAGTATTTTTCAGCTGCCAACCACTTTGATAAATTCAATCGAGAAGATGATGAATTCCTTTTAGTGGGGTAATGGTAGAACCACACAAAGGGGTATTCATTGGATGAGTTGGGAAAAGTTATCAGCACCAAAGATACATGAAGGTATGGGTTTCAAAGATCTTTCCGCTTTTAATTTAGCTATGTTAGGTAAACAGGGCTGGAAGTTTATTACTGAACCGGAGTCACTAGTGGCTCGTATTTACAAAGCACATTACTTCCCCTCGGTATCCTATTTGACGGCTCAAATTGGTCATAATCTGAGCTATGTTTGGCGTAGTATCATGCATGCTATATTTCTAGTGCAAGGTGGAGCATAGGTTCAGGTGCGTCTATTTCTATTCTTAATGAACCTTGGTTACATAATGAGGAGTGCATTCGAAGTGATATCCCTGGAGCTCATTTTGTCCATAATTGTACCATTAATAGCTTGATGAGTTTGTACGATAAAAGCTGGAATGAACAGGTGGTTAGACATGTATTTAGTGTTGATATTGATGACAAGATATTACACACGCCCCTTATCCCACAGGTTGATACGGATAGAATTATATGGAAATCAGAACGACATGGACGCTACTCTGTTCGTAGTGCTTACAGGTTATTTCTGTCTGAACTTGTCGACTCCTCTTATCTTTGGCACCCAGGGTATTGGGCTGAAATTTGGAATCTTAAAGTCCCGCTGAAGGTAAAGAATTTAATTTGGCGCATATGTCGGGACTACCTTCCTACGCGGATATGACTGTTAGACAAAGGCGTTACTTGCCCTACCAATTGTGCTAGATGCGCATCAAATTACGAAGACTTCACTCATGTTTTTTTCTCTTATCTGTTTGCTATCCAGGATTGGAATAGAACTGGCCTATAGGGTTCCATTCAACATGCCCTTTTGACTACTGCATCACCTATGGCTGCCATTTTTTCTTTACTTGAAAATTTGTTGGATGAACTTTCACAACGACTAACAACTGTAATTTGGAGCATTCGAAAACACCACAATCTTAGAGTCTGGGAAGATGTCACAGAAACCAGCGCTATGGTGGTGGAATGAGCCCGGAATATGGTTCTTGATTGGCAGCTAGCTAACACTCCCGAGGTTCTTGCATCAAATAGTCAACACCAGCCGTCATTGTCACTTGAGGGGGGGCCTTCCACTTCGGTTTCCCCAAATGTTCGAAAGTGGCAGCCTCCTATGCCGGGTAGATATAAATGCAACATTGACGCTGCTTTTTCCTCCTCCCTCAACCGAACTGGTATTGGTATTTGTGTTCATGACTCTGATGGTACTTTTGTTTTGGCCAAAGTTGTGTCACTACCATGTCTTGTTTCAGTTGATGTGGGTGAAGCTTTTGGTTTACATTCAGCTTTACAATGGTTGAGTGACATGCAGTTTGATAACGTGGATTTCGAAATGGATTCTAAATTGTCTTCTGATGCATTTCTTTCTGACAAGAACGACACATCCGAATTTGGTTGCATTATTTCTTCTTGTCGTTCTTTGTTTACTGCTTTATTTTCCAACTCTAGGGTGGAGTTTGTTAGGCTACAAGCCAACGAGGTTGCTCATGTTCTTGCAAGAGAAGCCACGTTACTAGCTAGTCCCGCTGTTTATTTTGAAATACCCAGTTGTATTGAAACTATTATTATTAATGAAATGTTATAAGCATGTTTCTCTAAAATAAAAAATATTATGGAACAAAAATAAATCTAACCTATAAATTAGGGAAATAAAAATGACTCTAATCTAAAATAGAAAAGGTAACAAATTTGACCTAAGAATTAGGAAAAATAAATTTAAACCTAATATAAAAATAAATTCTACCCTAAGAAATAGAAAAAATAAAAACTTAATGAATTTTAAAAAGATCTACTTCCTAAAAAAGATAAAGCAACTAACCTAACCCCTATTTCTACTCTAGAAAAATCGCTACCTAGTAAACAAGAAAGATAAAATCTGAAAATTTAAAAACTATTAATGAAAAACTTACCTAGACCTAATCCTAATTTTTAAAATAAGTTTCATCGATTACCTTGTAGAAATATCAACAATTCCGACAACAGCGCCAAAAACTTGATGGATGAAAATGACAAGTGCACAAAATCGTAACAAATAATAAAGTAGTTCAACTTAATAATTTAGTAAAACTTATTTCAAAAGAGAAAAGTAAATAAAAGTGAATAGAATTGCAGGGTTGAATTGTCCTGCCCAATGCAAGATTAGATTTTTGTGATTCAGATGATTAACAACGATTAAGGTTTTCTTGAATCCCCCTTCGTCTTTATTGGAATTATATTTTAAGAAATAAATCAACTTTTGTGGTGCATCACTGAATTAATGTGTCACGATGGTAAAACCTACACTTGTTTCCCTAGATAACTTGTATAGGACCAACCAGAGTCGTGTAGTACATTTTTCATAAGAAAGGGGTAATGAAGGAGGCGACTCAAACCTTAAATTCCTAACCTCTATAAAGAAGTAGCAATTAGAAAAACTAATGAACTGATAAAATTTTGGGTTGTCTACTTTAATCCTATGGATCAATCCTCAAGGTTACATTCGTAGTTAACCAATTGACGAATTATTAAGAACATACATTGTATAATTTAAATCTCAACACAATCAAAAGTATAAATTGAATGAAAACTTTATTAATAAATTCCAATAAATAAAAAGGGGTTCATCATAGAACCCTAATCAAGAAATTGGGCTTTATCCGCGGATACTGCTTGGAAAACAAGCAAAAAGCAGTTTTTACCCGGTACCAGGTGCAGGGGGGCATAGACTGGGCATAGGGGCGCCTGAGGCAGAATGGAATGTTGTCCCAGGTGCATGGCACAGGCGTAGGGGCGCCTGAGGCAGCCCCTCAGGTGCGATTTCTTGCGTTTTCCTCCCGTTTTTTATCGTTTTTCCGTCTGAAAACTCATAGGAACTTGAAATGAATTTTCTTCACTTTGTATTGTCTTCAACAACCTTCTAAGAACCCTTGATATTCAATTCTTTATCCTTGATCCTTCACGTGATATCTTGATTTGTTGATTTATATGATTCCGCACTATATAACAATCAAAACACCTGTGGAGTTGCGTAATCTAGGATAAAACTGAATTACAACTACTCGAGTGAAAACAATACAATATATTCCTCAAACTATTGATAACTCCTCTAACTCTCATCTTATTTGTCTTCAAATGCAAAGAAAAAGTACTAAAAACATAGCCAAAATGCCACATGATGCTCTGTCATCAGAAGGGGAAACCACGAAGACGTGCATGAAGAATGTTGTCGAACTTAGAAAAGGGGCACCCAAAGATGTCGCAGATGCGCTCCTCGAACCACATAAATTCCATGGGCCATTGAGACAGAGAATCTGTTAACAACATTGGAAGAGGTCAACCACACCCACCAGGGTTGATGAAAATTTAGGGAATTCCTAGATATTCCTCGTCAACATATGGGAACTGGTCATAAATACCCAGTGGGTATATGGATTCATCAACCATATATGTAACTTTCAAGCCGTTTAATCTATCCACACAAAAATATTGAAAAGTGAGAATTACGGAAGAACATAATGAAAAGAAGGAAGCTATAAACTTCTCACTTTAACCCAAATCCCAATATTTTTCCTTTAAATTGAGAGAAGAAAGAATTAGGAAGGCATGATCTAACAGTGAAAGATAAAGAGTTCAGAAATACTCCAATACAAAGGTCTTAGTCATTTCTTCGAACCTACTCCACCAATGATCATAAAAAAAGCTGCCACAAGTTGGTTGTATCAAAAGTTTCCATTTCGGAAACCACTTCCTGACCTTATGAAACCACCTGTGTTGCACGGGTGCGGGTACGGGATACAACATTTATCAAAAAACAAAGGTACGAGTACGTTAGGATAATTTTTTTAAATTTAAAATAACATAGCATGAGGAAATTATATTGCTCAAATGACGACAAAAATTCAACCAAAAAAATTACAATGCTAAAACATCCAAATTGAAACACTAAAGTACAAAAAAAAACTATAATTTCTATTAATTCTCATGAAAAATCAAAATAAAAACTATAATTGCTATTAATTCTCATGAAAAGGTTCATTTTCTCAAGAAAAAACTGTTATGCGTACCCTGAGAGTACCACAGCCGTACCATAACCGTACCAAGGTTTAAAAAAAAAAAATTATTGGTGCGTAATCGGTGCGTACTGTACGCGTACCCTACAAGTACCAGTACCCACGTAGTACTCGGTACGGGTACGTTTTGCAAATTGGAGTACCCGTGCTTCAGAGGAAACCACGTACCAACGATCTCATATCGCTATACCGAACCTGATTATTTGAGAACCAGGACGACTTATGACCCGATTCCAATAGTCTAGGATTTATATTTAGCTTTGTATACAGGCTATCATTTGGATCCCTCAACTAACATCTTGGGGTAACTGTTCTAGTATGGGCAGGTGCCGTACGATACATATGTCCCAAAAGGCTCCTCGCACAAGGAGCCATTGGGGTCGTGGGATAGAACACACACGAGACCAAGTGCATTCAGCTACATAAGGAAATAACCTGATTAGTGGCACTAATCTCTCACAAGACCTTGCATTAACAGTTTTCCCTCAAGGACTACAATTTTCGCTCAATAACTTATGTCCAAGTAAAGGTATAAGGACCAAAACCCTTAAACCTACTATATACTGACTAACTCACGCACATTTGGTTAGGGACAATCACTTTTACCCTCGATGGCACTTACTAACTTGACCACTAGAGTGTGTACATGTACACCCCTATTCACCCAAAAAGAAGGTGGCCACTGGCAGACTTGCACCAATCAAAGGTCATTCTCTGACATTCCTTTAATTTTGGATTCTTCACAGTTTAATCATTTATAGGTGCTACTTTCATACCTAGTCCAAATACAGGAGCTATTTCAAGAATATTTTTTTTAACAGTGTAATGACTAATTATGAAGAACCTAAAATTATAGGGAGAAATTTTTGTTTGTAGTTTTAAAAGGGAAATTTTTAGACCTGGTCCAAATTACAAGGGCTATTTAAGACATTAACCTTATTTTTATTGTTTAACTTTGATGAAATGATATTTTTAATTAATTAATAAATATATTTTTGCACCTCCTATATAGACACACACGTCGTTGAAAAATTATTTGTACACCAATTTCTTTTATTAGGTAACCCTAAATTTTCTCGTCTGGGATTTTCCCCTGTCCATCATGAAAGGATAACATAGAAAGAAAATATATTAATAATGAAAGATTAATATAGAACATAACCTACTAATACACCGAAGAGACACTTAAAAATATTTATAATTTGAAGAATGGAAGTTTTACACTATAAAATGATCATACAAATTTTTATTGTATGTAGTAAGCAAGATAAAATATGGCTAAAATAATCAAATTCATTTATATTATGATTATCATGTTTTTCATCTTTGTCATTGTTACTGACGGTAATAATTCCTTGTTCTCTTCTTTGTTTTTATTTCAAATTTTCTTCTTTATCTTATACACGATGTTTCATTTTCTATTATTAACATTCATTTTTCTTATTTCATATAACAGCAAGTTATCCATGCAAAATTCATAGAGAGTGTACTACTACTATTACGTGTAGTTATCCTCTAGTTCCAAGGTGCTTAATTCAAAAATGTTATTGCGGGTTTAATTAATAATTAAGTTCAAAAAATATAATTGTATATGCAATTATATTGTTGGTACTTTTATGATTTCTCTCGCTCATCGGTCTTTGTTCGTCGTCCATAAAAAATAATTGTAAAATAGTCATTAGTGCCATCGTATTAATAATAATTTTTCTTTAAATTTGAATTAAAAAATTGTTAGTAGTAACTTTAAATTTATTTGATCGAGTCAAAATCATATTATCATCTACAATCTACAATATAAACATTTCAATCGTAGTTTTGTAGTGAGAGAAACTCCAACTTCTCTTTAAACTTTTTTTCTCCTTCGTTCATCGAGGATGGGTGGTTTTAGGTCATTTTTGACCTAGAATCACCCATTTACATCTTTTTTCCCTTTTCTTTCAATTTAAATAAGTGGTTTTCACATAAATCAAGTTTTTTCTTTTGTGTTTTTTTGTGATTTCGTCGTCTATGTGCGGCGTTGTGTTTGTTGGTCGTCTTGTGCGGCGTTTGATTTCGCGTCTTGTCGCGGTGTTCATTTATTTCCTATTGAAAGATCAGCATCATCAGTCAATTACAAATTCAACCAATGATTTGGGCGTCAACGTTGAAGATCCGAAAGCATGTGAATTTCGGTGACTTAGGTTTTATCATATTATTTGTAGGCATTTTTCCGTTTTATGCTATTAAC
>Ga0315913_1009066_pt1 | contig 11701 bp, 2 predicted proteins | sample MpolsnodulesMG_FD_207736 | JGI IMG/M metagenome (GOLD analysis project Ga0315913, IMG submission 207736) | Medicago polymorpha root nodule microbial communities from Los Angeles, California, United States - small nodules | ecosystem: Host-associated > Plants > Roots > Nodule | place: USA... | reverse complement strand
TTAACTTAACACTTCCAAGTAAACTACTTGAGAATTGTTTTTAAGTTTCAGGATAATTTTTAAAGGGTCACAATTCAAACCCCCCCTTCCTTGTGACTATTTTATCTACTTCATAAACATCCCATAAAAACCTCCAAAAACATGTTGAAATATTTCGGATTTTAAAATCCGAATAGGGCGTGCGAGAAAATCATAAAATGAGAAAAGTAATGGCCTCACCTCTTTATAATAGTGATTATTTTATTTTATTTTAGTCGAAAGATATGAGATTTCAATAAAACGCGGTATAACCAAAAATTCGGTTAAAACCACAAGACAAGTACAAATGAAGCTTTGGAGAATTAGCCCCAATATTACACCCTCAATACAAATAAACACTAAAGCACAAGAGAGATCAAAGGAACTATCAAAGATATACTAATCCCCCAACTTAAAAAAGTAACTAAAGGAAAGCTAACACAACCCAAGCCTAACGCTAAAGCTTTGACTGAGGTCTATTAGTCCATAAGATATAATAAACAAAAAATATGATGGTGGCCAAGGAAAAAAATAAAGAAGCACTAGCAGGTGGAGCAAAAAATATAATACTGAGGTTTATTATTTTTCACCATGAGTTAACTCACATAGGGTGGGAATGAGCAAAAACAGATGGGAGAAGAGCAATTATCTAGAAATATAATGCAAAATCATTAATGTATCTTCATTTAAAAAACATAAGAAATTTGGAAAAGTTAATTCACAACAGAGTCAAGTCATTTATAGCTATCAATAAGGGCATAGTTTGGAATCACATACATTATTAGTATTCTGCATAAAAGTAAAAGGCAAGCTACAGGTACTGCATACTACTGCAGAATCAATAAACTTGGCATTGAACTTGTAGCTCAATCAACAGCAAACCAAGTCTTCAAACTTCGACATGCTGACGACGTTGGTTAAGGTTTTATTCTCAACTCATCCCCCTCCCCTAACCAGGTGCTTTCATCTCTTATAAAGGGGCAGCCTGGTGCACTAAAACTCCCGCATAGGCAGGTGCTTTCATCTCTTATGCGACCAAAAAAATATAGTTGCTACTTGCACAGATTAAAATTTAGCATCCAATTATTAAGCTTTCGGAGAGGAATATGTGCCAGTTGCACATAATTAATTACAATGTTATGTAGATTGTAATACTAAAGTAAAATTTCGGGTGCAGTTGGTACATTTACATTTTAATATCAATTTGTATAAATAATATCCTACATTTTGAAGCTTCACTTGTGTTAAGATGCAATACATACATATCTGGTTATATAACAACTGTTACTATGACATGGCCTATACCCGTTGCAAGAGGTTAATCCATGACTTGAACCTGTAATCACTCGAGAGGGAAACACTTTCCCAACACGCAGCATATGTGCCAGTTGCATTTCCGAACAATTTATGACGTCCGAGAGTGTACTTCCAGAAGCATAAAGAGTATTTTATCAGCGAGGAGAGGGTGAAAAGGAGCGTCTCACTCGACAGCAACTCCTACTCACAGCCAACTCGACCAAGAATCTACACACATACACATTAATTCAGCTCAAAATAAGGGTAAAATTTAGGATAAGTTCTAAAAGATTGGTTATATGAACTATATACATCATTTATAAGTCATAAAAAAACAAAGCCTACGTCTACAAACTACACCAACCTATTTTAATACAGAAACTATCACAAGCTGAAGGTTGGTTAATCCAAATGAAACTTGAAGAATGTTAACAACACATTCTTTTTAAGATACTAGTACTCCTTAACACATCATTCTTCATTAACACTTTTATAGTTCTACTATTGCAAAATGGGACTGTTCATTGATATTGCAACAGTTCAACCACAATAAGAAAACAGTATTTGAGAGAACGCGCTTCCTAAGGTCGAAACATACATCAACTGTAGTATCTGCAATTATCCACAACATCAAAGTTTGTGACTACATTGCAACAACAACCACAATTTGAAGCCTCGCAAAACATAACCACCATTAACATGATATTAAAAACTTTGATCACATGGTAATCTAAACAATTCAAGGTTTTAAGCCAATGTAAACAACCACAATTACAATTGCAATGTGATATTAAAACATTAATCCATACTGCTGCTGCTGCTTATAAAGAAAATAAAACATAAAGTACACGTGACTGTCGAACATATTCACTAACCTAGCAGCTATATCAACCGACAGAACATGTCTTTCATGCAGAGGCCAAGGATTGTAATATACCTAATGCAATAACATATGTGGAGCCAAATTACGCACGCATTTGACGTAAAGGAAGCAACTAACAATATTGGGAGTTGTTATTGCCCCGGTACATAACAAATCTAAATGAAATTGAGCTCCCAGATGCAGCTAAGAATATATGTTTGGATTGGTGGTGGGATTGTCAAAATCACGGTGGCACCGTGATTTTGTTGAAGCTTCGAAGTGTAGTTTTTTGCCAAAATTGTAGTGTCTCACCATGATTCTGACAATCCCACCACCAAACCAAACATCCTCTAAACTGGTCTCATAAATTTTTGAACCTGACTTACTTTGCGTGCTGAAATAAGTTATTAGTTACAAGTTGGAAACTTCTACAGAAGTAAAAACCTATAAAGCAGATAATATTCCAAACCAAAATGAGAAGAAAAAAAAAATCTCAGCTACTTAGTAAAAATGACAGGGGATAACTTAGTAAAAAATGTACATAATACATAGACATGCTGAAAATATATATAGCATCGAAGCTTACAACAATATGCTGGCAGGGGTTACACTTATTGCATGGCGGCAAGTATCCATTGTTCTTGTTGTTCAATGTGAATCGCACCATCCATCTTGTCACCCTCAGAGTCCCTCGCACTTTCCAACGCCAAAACAGAATGCTGCCAAGCCATCGTATGTTGATGGTGACACTGTACCTCCCTCTATGTTCACTGCCACACAGTGGTTTCTGTATGCAATTTTGAAAATTTTACACTTTAGTCAAGAGACCATAGCAATCATTGCAATTACTGACATTACCAGGTCATAGTGAGTAATCTCAGTTATTCATTATTTCAATAATGTATCCAATGAATAACAAATATTTACACTGCTGTACCATGTATTTGATGCCACACCGTAGACGACACGTTATAGAAAAGGCAAGGAAAGACATAGTCATACTAACCACGCAGTCATGTACATACAAATTGATTAATGGTATTGCTCAAGAACCATGACACTGCCCTATCCAAACGTGTATCCAATAACTTCAGGTTAGAGATCATACCACAGGCATGGTCAACCGATAAAAACAGTCTTCTGCACTAGTTACAAATTATGCTCCACACCACAAGTCTTAAGGGATTCTCTCATTTTGGCCAACCCTGTTCCATCTTACCAATAATCTTTACATGAACAACTGCCGACTTTGAAATGATGAAAGCGATATGAATCTCTCACAATGATCACTCTATCTACTATCTTGGAGACATGTTTAATCCAGTTGTGGCAATCCCCACAAACACGGAGATTTTTAAAAACATATAAAGGAGTGGAGCTAGACAAACTGAGCAATCCAAAAGCAATTGCTAGTCTCTCACTGTGAATGATTTCTGTTGGATCCTTCTGGCGTATTTCTGCATCACTGAGAAGACTGTTGCACTGTGGTACATAACCATTTTCAGCTACCCGAAAATCCAGATCTCTGAGATATTCGTATATCATATCTGCACGTGGGTGATTTTGATCACCAGCGAAAAATGCATGAACTGAATTATTAACCTCAACCCAGCTACGACCAGGCTCTTTCTTAACACCTCGATCTTTCATCATTTGTCTCGTCCGATCCCTACAGCCCCATTTCCCCGACACTGCATACATATTTGAAACCAGAACATATGTTGCTGAATCTTTCGGTTCCAGTTCTAGAAGATGACTTGCAGCAAACTCTCCAATATCAATATTCTTATGAACATTACAAGCACTTAAAAGGGTCCTCCACACCATGGCATCTGGTTGAATTGGCATCTCTTCAACAAACCTCTTTGCACGGCTTAAAAGACCAGATCGCCCAAGTAGATCCACGACGCATGCATAATGTTCGGGTTTTGGCACCAAGTTATGAACTTCACTCATTGATCGGAAGTAGCTAATTCCCTCATCGACCAGACCCACATGACTGCATGCCGATAAAACTCCCACAAACGTAACATGGTTTGGCAATACATCAAGTTGTTTCATATCCTGAAAAAGTCTCAGTGCTTCGAATCCACGACCATGTTGAGAATAACCAGTAATCATGGAATTCCAAGAAATCTCATTTTTGTCAGGCATTTCAAAGAAATGCCTTTCGGCGTCATCAATTGTACCACATTTAGCGTATAGTGTGATCAAAGCATTAGAAACCTCGGTTTCTGAATCATACCCAGTTTTTCTAATCATGGCGTGAATCTGCTTCCCTATTCTAACATTAACAATATTTGCAGCAGCACTAACTGCAGAGCCAAATGTGAATGAATTAATTTCTAGTCCAGCTTTATTCATTTGAGCGAATATATTCAGCGCTTCCTCAAAAGAACCACTTCGTGCAAAACCAGATACCAACGAGTTCCATGATACATTATCTTTGGCAAATATTTGATCAAAAGCAGCATATGCTTCCCGTACATTCCCACACCTAGCATATAGACTAACAAGTGCATTACCAATGGAAAGATCATCTGAATAACCAGATAGGCATGACTGTGCGTGAATCTGCCGTCCTTGATCAAGTGCTTGGATACCAGCACATGCACTTATTGCACTTGCAAATCCTATATTATCGGATTTTATTCCTTGATCTTGCATTTCTTTAAAGAGGTTAAGAGCTTCGGCGAACTTATCATGTTGTGTGTAACCAGCAATCATAGCTGTCCATGAAACAACATCGTTTTCTTTTAGTCTTCGAAAGATTTTCAGTGCATGATCTAGTTTTCCATGTTTAGCATACATGTCAATAAGCACGCTAGAGACATATACATTGAACTGAAAGCCGGTTTTCAGTACTTGAGAATGAATCTGTTCTCCTAGATCAGTAGCTCCCAAAGTACTGCAAGTTTTCAAAATACTTGGATACGTGAATTGATTAGGTACAATGCCTTCTATCTGCATCTGTGTGAATATTTGAAACGATTCATTTAGATTGTCTAACTGGCCATAAGCTACAAGCATCACATTCCACAACACCACATTTTCGGTTTCACTTGCAAGGAAAAATTCATGTGCAGTTTTTATATCCGAGCATTTTACATAAAGATCAAGCAGTGAACCTTCCACGACGATGTCTGAAGTCATTCCAGCTTTTATCGCGTACGAATGGAATTGCTTTCCAATCGGAAGAGTTCCAACTGATGCACAGGCACTCAAAAGACTTGCAACCGTAACACAGTCAGGCTTTTGGCAATCAAGATTCATTTTCTTAAACAACGCTAAAGCTCTATTAATATATCCTTCTTGCGCTAGACCTGAGATGAGTGAGTTATACGAAACTTTGTCTCTCTGCGACATACCATTAAAAACCTGCTCGGCAGATAACAAACTCCCGGAACGGAAATATAATGTCACAAGGGCATTGCAAACATATGTTTCGGAAGAGAATCCTTGCTTCAAAACAAGACCATGGAGCTGCTTCCCAAACTCAAAAAATTCTGCTTTTGTACAAGCACTTAGCACGCTCGAAAAAATATAAGGGGTCGGACAGATTCCTGATGTATGCATCTGACAAAACAGAAGCATCGCTTCTTCTTCATACCCATTTTGCGATAACCCGGATATCATAGCCACCCAAGAAACACTATCCCTTGCCTTTAAATTTTCAAAAACTTTCTTAGCAGAATTGAGAAAACCATTTTTAAAATAGAGATCAATCAAAGGATTACATATAAAAGGACTACTTTCAAAACCACTCGTTATAGTCTTAGCATGTATTTGCTCAACAAAGCGAAAAGGAACTGCATTACCACTACAACCCCTCAAAACTACAGCAAAAATCCTCTCATCAAACTCCACATTTTCCCTTAACATTCGCCGGAACAAACCCGGAACACGACCCATCAACCTCTCTGCAACAAACGTATTAAAAATCCTATTCCAACAAGACAAACTTCTAACAGGCATTTCATCAAACACGTTAACCGCACCATTCAAATCACCAAATGCAAGATAAAAATCCATAAGCCTTTCACATAAAACCACTTCATCAATAAAACCCATCTTTAAAATCTTACCATGAAGCTTCAAACCATCATAAAACGACCGAGAATTTAAACAACCTTCTAATAACCATAAAAAAGTTTGCGAATTTGCACGAACTCCGCGTTGTTCCATGAGATGCAATAAACCAATTCCACTTCCATTTCCATCCATTTCATTCTCCTTCTCCGGAATTTCATCATTGTTGTGTGCATAGTTTAATGCAGTGTTGCTGAATGCAGAAAAACTAAATTTTCCACAAAGTAACTACACAACAAAAAAAAAAAAAAAATTGTTTTGTCAATAAGAACATATGAAGTACTAACACTGACACATGACACTAATCACATGTGTCATGTCAGCGTCGGAAACTAACACGTCTCAGACACCTGATACACGTTTGATCAGAGATGTGGTAGCGCTGCAGAGGTAAAAAAAAAACATGAAGCACTAACAAAGATACAGACATGACATCGAACACGATACTGACACATCAACAGTGGTTAAAATTTAATAAATTAATTGCATCAGCGTCAGACACCAACATACATCTTTTATCAGAGGTGTTGGTGATACAGAGATAGAGATAAGAAGCATGAAGAGAAGATAGTGATTTAGTATTACCTTGTGATTGTTGAAAATGGGTTTGGTGAGGAATTTGCATGGTAGTTGAGAATAGAAGTTGAAGGGACGGAGGGTTAACATTTGATTTGTATTATAGAAAGTTTTTACGTGGAAAAGTTGTTTTTATGTTTCATGGGACTTTGGTTCGTACTAGGAACAGCCACATGAGGAAAGTGTTGGATTAGGTTAGTTATCCAAGCAAAGTGAAGTTGTTTAACTATCTAATGTCGACAAAGTTTTGTTGTCTAATAGGGTTGTACTTTCTATCCAAGTTTTAAATAGTGGCTTTGGTTCCTTCAAAAAAAAAAAATAAGTGGCTTTGGTCGAGACTCAAGGTCATGATTGCGTTAAGGATTTCACAATTTTGATGGTTATAGATGTTGTGTTACGAATTATGATTGTCTTTGTAACGATGTTTGGTGGCGTAACATTATTTTGTTATAGTCGTTTTCATGACTTTTGTTCACTGTGTTTAAATGGAAGAAAAAACGGTGCTTTGTCGTGGTCCTTTTCACATCAACAAACCATTTTTTAAAACCTTTCTTATGTCTTCTTTCGAGACATTATGAGCATTGTCAAGTTTTTTTTTATAAAAAAAGCGAAACTAACTCATCGTCATTAGCATCAGCGAAAATGAAATCTGACATTGAGAAAAGTGGACATTTGTCAAGTTATTCATTGCCCTCCTCTCAAAAAAATTATTCCTTGTCTTTTTTATCCAGAGTTTTGACCATAACATCGTAGTTACCCGTTCAAAAGCTGCCAACTCTAAACTTTTTACTTCATACTAATATAGAAACACTTGTGTAAAAGTTTGACAAAATTTGCCAAAAACTTGAATGAATGAATATTGTTTATTTTTTATTTTTAATTAATATATCAAAATAGCATACAATTTATTTTAGATAATTTAATCACATTTTCAATTTGAATACATAAATAAATACTTAAGTATTATTTTTTTTAAGAAGCTAAATTAGTTCACTCAAACTGACACTGGAGAGAATCAAACATGAGATCTTGAGGAGGAGCACACTCTCAAGTTCCAAGTCAAAGTGTTTGTTTAAGTTACTTATCGATATGCCCGTAAAGGAGGTGGTGATATAACCTATAATGTTAATAGTCAATAAAATTTGGTTCGGTTGTTAACAGGGATGGATTGAAGAAAGTTAATAAGTGAAGTCGAAATTGTTTATCATCAATATTTATAAAAAAAATGTAAATGCATAACCAATAAAGGTGGCGTCATTATATTGTGTAAAATTTTAGAAAAAAAAATTATATTTTATATATCAAAAAACTTAAAATACCTTACTATCAAAGAATTATATCTGATAACAATGGATGAAAAAATGGCTTCAGCTTCAAGATTCCTTCAAAATTGATTTGGATTGCAAGGAGGATAAGAAATAAACCAAACATGAAGAGTGAAGATACAGGGAAAGTTGCAGAATTAGAAAGAAACGTGGAATATTATTATATTAATATGGGGTTGATGAATGTAAGAAGTTAAAAAACTAATAAAAAAAATTGAATCACGTAAACCTATTAGTTTCCCACCCTACATACTTGGATTTCCCCTCTTTCTTTCATAAAACAGTGCATCCCTTACTCCTTAAAGTTATTAGGTTTGCAAACACTTAACCCTAAAAATTTAACACCAAAATCCCAGCATTAAATGCTAAGTGAGATAACCCTAAAAAAAATTCCCTCCTAACTATTTAGTTTGAATTTCAAATTATTTTATTGAAATAAACCTACTAATTTCAATGGCATTTACCAATATATGTTATTAATAACAGTGATATTTTCCAAAGCAAAAATTTACCGGCAAAAATTTGACCAAGCCCCTGAAACATATCACCACTCCCTCTTTTTCCTCGCTCACTCTCTCTCTCACTCACTTACGTAACAACACACAGAGACCCTTTTCTTCTTCATCTTCTTCAAAAACACACAAAAGAATCCCGCATCAAACAAAGTTAAGGTAATGATTTGTTATATTTTGCTTGCTATAGATACATAGATGAATAAATTTGGTGGCTTGCCTTCATTTGATTTTGCTTGCTGTTGAAATTTTGGATGAAGAATTTGAAAATTGTCTTCATATGTTTTTATTCAATATTGCACATGCAGGAGGTACAGATTCAAGCCTATTGTAGTTGATCCAGGAACATATTTAGCAAGGAGAAGTCAGATTTTTCATGCTACAGAGAAGAGAGCAACACCTGATGCATTCAAACTTTTCACTGGTAAATATGTTTTCATTTATTTCAATATAGCGTGTTTCTTTTCTTTTTTTGCGTTTGCACATTGATAAAAATTATTAAATAAAGCAATGTAAGGAGGAAGTAGCTAATACTATTTATAAATCTGATAAATAGGATCAACTTAATCCATTATGATGCACTTGACTTGATTCCTCTTTGTGTTCTCTCTGAAAAATTGTCATTTTTTATTTCTTAATTTTGTTACAGCAATTACTCATGTGAAGGAATCTTTGGATATTGCTGGTCGATTGGAAAAATAAATAAATAGGGTATTATAGTTTGGCTTTGTAGTCCTTTTTCCACGCAATATCTATTTTCATTTTGGTGTGGCAGGGTGTTATTTATCATGCTCTTAATGTTGGTCAATGTTTATTCAAAAGAATGATAGTGTAAAAAATGGTGATGATACTGTTCTAATCAACATGTGCTTGCTGATTTAGTGGTTATAGTGGTATGTGCATTACTTGAAGACTTCATGGCAGTTATGGTTCCTAACAAGTAGCTTATGGACTTCCGTGGTACTTTTATTGTTTAAGATAGTTGCACTAATTAAATTATAACAGTTTGCATAAAATATTCATGTCATGTCTCTTCCTGTTTATGAATTATCCTTCATTTTGTTGGACTTTCTAATCATTTGTGAGGTTTGTAAAAAAGTTATAAAGCTTTTTTTATAGATTTTGTTTTCCACAAGTCTTTGTAGGATCCTTTCTATAAAGCCATAATGTTGTTAATGTATTTGTAGAACTCTTTCATTTTTCTACTCAATATTTAAATTTTTTGTTTTATAGATTTTCTATAAAGCTATAAGGTTGTTATTATCTTTACAGTACTCTTTCATTTTTCTAGAAGATAAGTGTTAATGAGAAGGAAGCTAACTGTGTCAATGGTTTGAGTCAATTGGTTGATACTAACGCTCTGATATATACATATATATGTTTTTTACTCCAGTTTCTTTGATATCATTAGTTTGTAAAAAATAATAATTCACTATGTTGTGTATAAGATGATTGGTTAGGTTATTATAATCATAAATTGTTTATTTTATGTAACTATCATTGGAATTGTATATTGTGTGGATCAGAGTCATTGGTATTTTATTTTATAAATTGGTCTCTGATACTAATTCTTTGTTAATTTCTATAAATATTGCAGCTAGATTAGTCATACGTTAATTGCATTTCAGTTGCATTTTTCTGGGATTTGATATCGGCTAGAACTTCTTGATATCGGCTAGAACTTCTTGATTTGATCTTAGTAACATGTTTCATTCAATATTTAAGTTATTTTGGGCATTGTTCAATCATATGTCAAACTGGTTTGGGACAGTTCTCCCTTTGAAGTTGATGTAGTTTAGGTAATCCATTTTCTTTAGTAATTGAATTTTTTTTACATGATTTCATACATGAATATAAGGGCTAGGAGAATATTGTAATTCTGTAATTGTGGTCTTAACGAGTTAAAGGGTTGTAGCTATTGCGGTTTTTGGTGTGTTTTATCGGTTGTTTCTGCTGTCATGGTGGTTTTCCTAGCTGTGTTGGTGGTGGAGCTGTTTAGCTGGCTGTTATAGAAGCACAACTTTGTTGTCTCCCTTCTGTCAAGGGGAATTTTTGCTTCTGTCTGCTCACATACGGCCAACAATGGTCCTGTTATGGTGGTCTTATGGTAGCTGTAGGTGTGTTTTTAATTGGGAGTGTTTTTTGGGTTTTAAGGTATGTCCGCATACATACGGAATCTCTGTATGTTTTCTTTGTCTCTTGGCAGCCGTGTGCGTCTTGCATAGGCTTGCTTTCAATAAATTTGGCTATTTAAAAAATGATGCTTACGTGAATTGATTGATGCATATTTTTCATTCAATATTCAAGTTATTTTGGGCATTGATCTATCACATGCCTATCTGTTTTAAGAAAATTGGTTGGTTTATATAATTTGAGGTTGCTGACATTTTTTGAATTTCCATATTATCAAATTCCATTTTTACTTTGTTGCAACTCTAATTAGCATATATACTAATTTGTTGCTTTCTTTGAGGGAATAATTTTGGATATATGCTACTTTTTTTGTAGTCCTCGGATGATACTCTACATTTTGGCTTTAGATTTATGACTATATTAACAAGCCTCATGGAAAAGTAGTCATTCATCTTAAGATGAGCATTCATTATATCTCTAATTGATTATGCCTCTTGCAAAGCTTTTATTGTTGATGGATTTTTTTCCATTTGAGGGGGCTCGCACATATTCCGCATTACCCCCTGTGAATACTCCACCAGTATGAACTTAAGGTAATTTCTTCTGCCTCCTATCAAGAAATTTAAAGATATAGTTCTATGCCTCTTGATGTGTATGTTGGAAAAGTTTCCTGAATATTTTAGTTGTTTGGTTATTTCAGTTTCAACTTTAGCCCTTTTTAAGAAGGTAGTTAGTTAGTTTTTCATCATAATGCTTTATATTTTTTATAGTAATAATTTCTTCAATGTGGACTTTTGTAATTCAATCATAACAGTTTAACAATTACTTCAACTCATTGGATGTGTTTGCAATCCTAGATAAGAAACTAAATGCCTAAATCTTATGTTTAG
>Ga0315913_1009065_pt1 | contig 11702 bp, 16 predicted proteins | sample MpolsnodulesMG_FD_207736 | JGI IMG/M metagenome (GOLD analysis project Ga0315913, IMG submission 207736) | Medicago polymorpha root nodule microbial communities from Los Angeles, California, United States - small nodules | ecosystem: Host-associated > Plants > Roots > Nodule | place: USA... | reverse complement strand
TCTGGTTTTCTCCTTTCTTCTCCCTTTTTCGGTTCTTATGAATTTGTTGTTCTCCTCCATCACCTTAGGGTGATTCTGGGTTGTTGATTCTAGTTTGCATCCTTGGATGATTTTCAACTTTTGCTTAGTATCTCTTTGAGATTTTTTGGGATTTTGGTTCTAGTTTGCATCCTTGGATGATTTTCAGTTTTTTTTTTAGACCTTTTCTTTTTAGGATTTCACTCTTTCGTTTATGGGTTCACCAGGTTGTAATTCCTTGTCCCGTTTCAATCTTTATTCCTACTGTCTTCTTGGTCATGAATTCTCATCTTGGCAAAGCACCCATGCTTGAGTCACCAACTTCTCCTAACCAAAGTCTAGATAGTAATATTTTGAGACCCTTCAAGATTCAAAAAGTCCAAATCCCTACCATGGAAACCGTTTTTCACTACTTTGAATCTCTTAATCCTCATGGAATTGGAACTAGCAGTGGAATGAATTTTCAACCCACAAGTCATGCATCAAACAACAATCAACAGAATCAACAATCTCCATTTGAGAAGCAAAAACAGTCACCAATGTCAAAAAAAGAGGATCCTTTCTTTTACTATCAAGAAAGATATGTCCAAGAAAATGTTAAATCATGTTAGAAAAGTGTAATTGGGAAGTTCTTGACCACAAAGATAATTCCTTTCCAGCAGATCAACAATACACTTCTTGGTATATGGGGCAACCTTGCTGGTCTCAAGATAATTGAACTAGAAGATAAATGTTACCAAATTGCAATGGATAAAGAACAAGATATTCAAAGGATTCTAAAGGGTGGTCCATGGATTTTGAGGAATCCTAGCTAGTTGTGCACTCATGGGATAGAAGGGTTAATCTCAAAGAATTAAAATTTTCTCAAGTACCCCTCTGGATCCAATTATGGGGCCTGCCTTTGCACTACAAATCAGCTTGATGGGAAAGGCTTTAGGCAGTCAGATAGGTGAAGTGCTTGAATCAGCTGTTTATGAGCTTCCAGATAAGGCTAAGTTTGTTAAAATAAAAATACTATTTGATATCAGTAATCCTATAAGAGCAGGGATACATAGGAAACGAGGTTGATGGGGTTACTTGGGTGGATTTTAGATTTGAAAATCTCCCAATGTTCTGTTTCTACTATGGATTAGTGGGACATATTGAGGAAAATTAAATTGAAAAACAAGACGCAGGGAAGGAAGCAGATACTGATAGTGTTAACCCTAGAGAAGCATGGCTAAGATCCAACAACTATGGTAGAAGAATTGTAGAGAAAACATAGAAGACCTTCAGGAGCAACCCCAGGAACTCCTTGAGTGGTGGTCAATTTAGCCCTATCCCCAAAGGGCTAACTGATATGATGGCAGAACTTAAAATTCAAACAGAGACTGAAGATAAATTTTCAGATGATCAGACTCATGATGCAATGCACAGACAGAATACGACTCCTACAGGAACTGGTCCTACAAAGGAGCAAACCAAGCTAAAAAGGAAAGCAGAAGCAACAACAGGAGTTATGCTCAACTTCACAGACTCCAAGAATGACAATATGATGATGGCAGGCCTTGTGGACAAGGCCAACCAAGGGCAATGAAGATATTAGCTTGGAATTGCAGAGGGTTGGGCAACCCTGATGCAGTTCATGCCTATAAAAGGTTCCTTAAGTTCCAATGCCAAGATGTGGTTTTTCTTATGGAGACAAAGTTGAAAGAGTCAGATTCCAAAATTCCTAGTAAGTTGTGTCTTGGTCACCTTCAGAATCACTTCTTAGTGAGCTGCAACTCTGAAGGTGGAGGTAGGTCTGGAGGTTTAGCCCTTATTTGGCATAATGACGTAAACTTGCATATTACCAATCATAATAAAATGTCTATTGAGTTTTACATTGTTGATTCTATTACTAATGATAAATGGTATGCTACGGGTCTGTATGATTACCCCACCCAAAGCAATAAATATCTTACTTGTGAAACTATTAAAAATCTCTATAATAGTTATCATAATGATACGTGGCTTGTTTTGGGAGATTTCAATTTGTATCTCAACAGTTCCGAGAAGGCTGGGGGTAAGAATGTAGATTACAATAACTGTGATTTATTCCAATCCACTCTTAATCATTGTGATCTCCTAGACTTGGTTTACCATGGTAATAAGTTCACCTGGGCCAATAACCAAGAGAGTAAACAACATATTAAGGAAAGGCTAGACAAATATTGTGCAAATCCATTATGGGTTAACCACTTTCCTAGATATACAAAATATCATTTGTTAAGGTTCGCATCCGATCACTCTCCTATTATGCTTGAGTTCTGGGATAAGTTTGTTTGCAGGAATAACAGATTTGAAGAACTATGGAGCCATGACAAGGACAACTTTAAGATTGTTCAGAAGTCTTGGGCCAACACAACTAGGAATAGTGTTCACAAAAATCATGATGTTTTAATGCAACTTCATAAATGGGGCAGTAAGAAATTTGGAGATATATCTTTCAGTATCAAACAGATGCAAGAAAAGTTGGGAAAGTTAAAAAATGTCATCCCAAACGCAGCCATTATCCAACAAATACAGGAAACTGAAAAAGAAACTCTCATATGCTATGTTACAGGAGGAAGTTTGGTGGGCCCAAAGGGCTAAGACTCAATGGCTCAAGTATGGGGACAATAACACTAAGTTCTTTCATTTCAAAGAGAATCAAAGAAGGAAAAAGAACACAATCCACTCTATTTGTGATAATCAGGGAGTACTCTAGCATGATGAACCTCATATTCAGGATATTTTTATTAAGTATTTTCATGATATTTTCTTCATGATATTTTCTCAACTTCTAATCATGTTAATGTGAACAATAATCTAGATGTTATTCACAATAGAGTGCCTGGGAACATGGTGGAAGACCTCAATGCTGATTTTACACCAGAGAAAGTGGTGGCAGCCATGAAATCCATGAAAAGCACCTCTTCCCCTGGTCCAGATGGGTTACCTGCCCTATTTTATCAAACTTATTGGCAACTCATTGGTACAGAGGTCATCTAGTTTGTCCTTCATATTCTTAATATTGGGGGTGATCCCACCATTATTAACCATACCTATATAACTCTCATCCCTAAGAATAATAGTCCTAATAGTCCCTCTGAGTACAGACCTATAAGTTTATGCAATGTGATTCTTAAAATTATAACTAAAACTATTGCCAATAGAGTTAAGAAAGTTCTTCCGTTTATTGTCTCTGATCATCAAATTGCCTTCCTATCTAACAGGTTGATAGCTGACAATATATTGGTGGCTTTCGAGGCCTTTCATAAAATTCATAAAACCAACAATTCTAAGAAAGGTTTGGTTGGTATTAAATTAGATATGGCCAAAACCTATGATAGGATTGAATGAGACTTTCTTACTCATACTCTGATCACTATGGGATTTCCCTCTAATCTTGTCAAAATTATTATGAAGTGTGTTACTACTGTGTCTTTCTCTATTCTTATTAATGGGCAGGCTATTGATGCTTTTATCCCTCAGAGAGGTTTGAGACAGGGTGATCCCCTCTATCCCTACTTGTTTATCCTTTGTGTTGAGGTCTTATATGACCTCCTCACTAAAGGACAAAAGGAAGGTAGCTTTCATGGGATTCAGATAGCCCCTAATTCCCCCTATATCTCATTTGTTCTTTGCGGATGATAGTTTACTCTTCTGCAAGTCTGACCCTAAAGAGGCTAATTTCATTCTCAAAACTCTGCAGTTGTATGAGAGTATGTCAAGGCAGAAAGTTAACCTGGACAAGTCTAAAATGGTTTTCAGTCCCAGCTTAAGGGAGGACATCAAGCGAGAGTTTCATTCTCAAATGTCTATCTACATAACCAGGAAAATTGAAAAATACTTAGGTTAACCTACCCAATTTGGAAGATCAAAGGTTCAGGACTTTAACTTTATCATGGATAAGGTGGTCAAGAAGCTAAAGGGGTGGAAAGAGAAAAACCTCTCCTTTGCTGGAAGGAGTGTCCTAATTAAAGTAGTAGCTCAAGCTATCCCTGTGTATGTTATGAGATGCTTCATTCTACCCCAACAGATCTGTGAGAAAATTGAAAGTGTTGTGTGCAAATTCTGGTAGGGTAATAAGCGGGATAGCAAGAAAATTCACTAGGTCAGGAAGGAAAAACTTCTCAAATCTAATATTGAAGGAGGGTTGGGTTTTAGATGCATCAGGGACTTTAATGTTTCCATGCTGGCAAAACAAGTATAGAGGCTTCACACCAAACCTGATTCCCTCATAGCAAAAGTCTTTAAAGCTAAATACTTTCCCCATGTTGATATTCTTCAGGCAAGTTTAGGTACCTCTCCTAGTTATGCCTGGAGGAGCTTATACCAAGCAATCTGGGTTCTAAATAAAGGTTGTTGTTGGAGGGCAGGCAATGGGAATTCTATCAACATATGGAGTGATAAATGGCTCCCTTATCAAAATGGATTTTAGGTTCTCACTAAGCATTCAACTGACCAGAATGCTAGATTAGTGAATGATCTGATCCTAGAAAATCCCCCCAGACTTTTATCCCTTTTGAAGGGATTCAAATTTGACAACTTCCTTTATCTCACATGGACTCAAAGGATGCTCAAATGTGGATGTACTTAGACATTGGTGATTACACGGTCAAAACAGGGTATAGGGCAATACAACAATGGAAAACCAACAGAGATCAAGGTTCCTCTAACTCAGAGATGATGGAGTCCATATGGAAAAAAGTGTGGGGTTTAGATACTATCCCAATGCATAGAATGTTGATTTGGAGAATATTAAATAATGCTCTACCGGTTAGAGATAGCCTCGAGAAAAAAGGTATTAATTGTTCTCTCTTATGCCCTCGCTGTAAAGCCGGAATTGAAACCATTGATCATCTCTTTCGTAAGTGTGAACTTACAAAGAGAAATTTTTTTGGATCTCAGTTAGGGATCATCAGACAAGATGAGTTTGATACTAATTTCAATGAATGATTGTTGAGCTTCATTCTCAAACACGATAAATCCACAATTATCAATCTAGCAGCTTTACTATATAGCATTTGGCATGCTCAGAATCAGAAAGTTTTCGAGAACATTGAAGTACCTGGCAAAGTTATCATTAAGCGTGCATGAAACAGCATCCTCAACTTCAACAAAGCTAAAGCTCCAGATCCTTTGCTCTTGATTACTGCAGATCTTCACTCTGATGGCAGATTACCCCTTTCAAAGCCTAAGCGAGGTCGCGACAGAGTGAGATGGATTAAACCAGATCCCAGAATAATCAAAGTTAATAGTGATGTTAATCTTACCTCTTCTGATTTCTCGGGTATTGGTGTTATTGCTCGTGAAGAATCCGGGGCGGCCATCGCAATTGGAACGCGGAGGAGACCAGGGTTTGCATGCCCAACCACCGCATAAGCTTGAGGGGATCTATCAAGCTACCCTTTTCGCTCAGGAGCATGGATTTAGAAAAGTTCATTTCGAGAGTGATAATGAAAAGGTGATTCAGATGCTACTGGGACAAAGAGAAGACCAGGAGTCTTACTTAGGTTACCTTATCTGTAGCATCAGGTCTTTATTACATACCTTTAACTCTTATAAGTTTTCACATGTTAGGAGAAATGGTAATGTCGTCGCCAATTGTTTGGCCCAGATTGCAACTATGGGCCCAAATAGGATTTGGATAGGAGAAGTCCCTATTGAGGCCCAATCCTTGTATTTTCATGATTTTGTATCTTAATTAATGAAGTAGTAATTTCAAAAACAAAAAAAAGAAGCTGAACTCTATCAGATTCTGAACAGTGACTTTAGTTTAGGAGAAAATGAAGAAAAAGCAAACACAATTCAACCCCCTTCTTGTGTTTTTTCTCACCTTCATAAAGCACTCTCACATCACCATTAAACTTGGAGCTTGAAGATGAAGCTAGACTTTCATAACTATTTTTCCCATATTCCCACCCCCATCATTTCAGATTCAATTTCAATAGTTTTGCTTCAAGAAATTTTGAGGATTTTGACTTTCAGATTCAATGCGAGAAAGTTAGGGTTTGAAGTTTTTTGAATTGGGGAAGAACTGGACCACTTATTACTGGAGAAAATTTTGGTGATTTTGGAGTGTAGATTAATAAGTAGGGTTCCAATTTTATACAATTGTGAAAGAAAGAGCCGTTGGGGAAGAAAACAGCCATTTGGAAAGAAAGCCAAAATATTTTCTGCAAATCAATCAGTTTAGTCCTTTGAAATGTTTGTTATTATCGGCCAAATTAGTCCCTGCCTACGTGGCGTCTGACATGTGAGAGGTTAACGGCCACATCAGCTCCGTTTGAACAGAAGGACTAACTTGATTGACATTTAACAAATTCAGGGATTAAATTGATATTTCGTATAATTGAGGGATGAATTTGGCCGACCCGTGAAAATTCAGGGACGAAGTTGATGATTCACTCGACTAAAATAGTTTGATGAAAGAATAGTAAAAAATAGTTTTTTTTTTTAGTTTTACATTTTTATTTTAGTTTAGGTGGGATATCCATGACAAATCTAGGGTTAGCCTGAATGAATAATAAATGGTCTAGATTGTTGAATTTCAAGTCTCATACCATATATTTTATAGGACTTGCGTCGAACAACTTATATAAGTTTGCTCCTTTTGACAACTAACATATATGTTCACCAAACAATAAGTCACTATAAAGTTCAAACATAGTTTGTCTTGTTTTTGGTCAAATTTTTCATTCATATTTTGTATTGTTTTATACTCTCTTATTACCATAATAACAAAACAAAACAACCTTTCAAAAAAAAGAGACCAATCTTGGCTTTTGAAATAGAGACTATCCCTCTTGCACAAAGTGTTCTTGAGTATGATTTCATTTTCAATGAAAAACATAGTTTCGAGGATAAAACATAAAGGGTATTCCAACCAAATACAAAGTGAGCTGATACAAGGAGAACGATCCAACTTTTTTTCACATGGAAAGGATAATTAAATTTCAAACAAATTTAATTTATTACATATTTGAATGCATTTTCTCACAATTTTCAATTTCAATTTTTTTTTTATAAATAAAAATGCATTTAACTATTTCCTAATTGGTTTGGAAATTACAGCTCTATGCCAAATTTTGCATGTCTATTTCTAGACCACAAACATAGTTCAAATGAATAGTAAAGGCAACAATTAATCAATCTGAGATCCTTCTAATCCTAAAGAATGACTGGAAACATGTTCTCCATCTATCCAAGAGGATAGGAAAAATTAAAAACTACCCATTCCAAACACAGGCTTAAATTGTGGTTGCAACCGCAGTTACAGTTAACCTTTATAGTAAAAATACCGACACATACGACCAAAATTTCAGTTGCAATTCCATTAAAAGAGCTCAAAAACCGTTGCACGGCTGCCACAATTGCGGTTGTGGACTGCAATTTAAAACCATGCTTAATATTGCAAGTGAAGTCTTTAAATTAGGCTTTATTGCAATTATGGTCACCACTTGGACCATTGGTAGTACCATTATTGTTTGGATTTGAGTTACTTCCAATGATTGAAGTTATGGCAGCAACTAGAGCTGAAGTGAATTTCGGGTCAGAAGTCATAGCAGCTGTTGCAGCACTAACTGTATCAGCAAATGAAGCATTTTCCATTCCAAAGACATTTGGAGCTGACAAAAATTTCTGAGCTAAAATGGGTTGAAGGAGGTTAAATTGACTTTGTTGTAGTTGTTTTTGTGAGGAATTATTGATAGCTTCTTCAGTGAGATCTAATGTGATAGTTGGAAATGGAGCTGAAGCTGAGAGTGTTGCCATGGTGTGTGAACAAGGAAGTGCTGCACTTTCTAATATTGTTGGATTTATTAAACCATCTGCACTTGTCATTGGTCCTGAAAGTAACATTGATGCTGCTGATGTTGTTGTTGATGCCATTGCTTTTGCTGTTGGTGGTAGTGCATGGTTATGTTGTCCTTCATATGTTGTTACCAAAACACTTCTATCTTCAGCACATCTTTGAACCTATATTTAATAATGAAGCATAGTAATTAAAATGTAGTATAAGTTAATTTGTGCAAATTCATGTTAGGAGTATATAACTTTGGCAGTGATCTTTTAAGTCAAGTTGATCAAATTAATGTCTCTTTTTAAGAATTTTATGAAGCTTAAATTTGATCTTAATAAGTTTATATGTCAACGCGAGGTCTCGGTTAAGTGGTTAAGAGTTTGACCTTAATCTTCAGGAACATATTTCAAATCCTCCCAAAGGTTATAAAAAGATTATTAAAGTTTTTTCTATATTATCTTTAAAGAATGATAACTTACCCACCAAATGAAAATGAGCATTTGTTAGTGGGGTCAATGGTAATTTGAGGGTGTCACTTGAAAATATACTTATGTGGCTAATGTTTATCGGTCAAGTAAATTACCCACAATTTTTTCATAGATAACCTAAGTGTCGCCGATTATTAATGTCACTTTAAAAATAATTTTACCCTTCACTATTTTTGTTATAAAAAGAATCTTAACAAGCCTATATAAGTGACCAAAAGGAACAAATCTTTGTAACTTTTCTATTAGAACCAAATTAAAATACTTGAACTACATTAATTTTGGACTGACTCATTTCTATACATGTAAGCTTATGACACTGGTATATCATCTAAATTACTTTAACTAGCCACCCTGAAAGAGTTTATTTTATACATGCAAATATAAGGGTCAGATTTAAACTTCTATAAAAAATTACTAAACTATTGAACTAGGTTATGTGCATGTTACTGAACATAAAAGTATGTAATCAAATTTCATAGAAGGTAGAGAGATTGTATATACTTGCTTCCGAACTGGACAAGCAGTCCCCATTGTGCAACGATAATAAGCTCTTGGACATGGATTCCCCTTTGCCATCTTCTGTCCATATTTTCTCCATTGACATCCATCTGAAATCTGTGATACATTAATTGATCAAAAAGAAAATTAGTCTAGCAGCAATTATAATTCATATAGCACACAATATTGTTGTACTTCAACAATATATATGCAATATACACTAGTATGTAGACAAGTTCTACGGTGGACCAGTTTGATAAATGTTGTGCGGACTGATGTTTGAAAATTGTCCAAGATATTAACGATACCATCCTTCAAAAGTAGAAGATCACAATCCTTTTGTCGACCCTACTGAAAGAAAGACTTGGTTGGCACCAGTTTGAAAATCTCGAAGGAATTCACCAAATTTGAAATAACGATTGAAATTTGAGACAAAAAATAAAATTGCTCACTGAATTAAACACTTCGCGACGAAGTTAGAGACATATTTTTGCCTTTTCCGTCACTATTTCAACCTTTTCTATTAGTTAATATTCACCAAACTAATCTATGCTAAAATTTGTTAATTAATTAGAGATGTGAGATATCACTAATTGAAGAGTTTTGAAAGACATATACAAGCATGATTGGCTAATTAATTTGACACTGACCATATTAGCTTCTGATCTTGCTCTAACCGAGACACGAGCTTTCTTAATCATTGATTCTGATGCTTGATCATCTACACCCTTAAAAGAATTCACCCTTGGAACTTGGTTTGAAAGCCACCCTTGAAATGCTTTATTAGCTGGTGAGTTCTCATGATGATCTTCTTCCCTTTCAGTCTTCTCTTGTATAACTCCATTGTTGCAAAACTTTTTAGTACTCTTTTTATCGCACTCCATCAAGTCAACCATGTTTTTTCTCTCTTGTGAAGGTTCACCCTTGTCACCAAAACTCATGTGCAAGAATGGCCTTGGAATCATATTCATACCATTCTTTTCTTCAGTTGCTTCATCGTTAATCTATACAAAACCAAATCCACATGTTAGTCACTAAACTAGCTAGTTTCTTCTTTTTTACCCACATGTTAGTCCATTTGTAAAAACAATTTTTAAAATAAACAATACTTTCAACTTTCAATGCAATATAATTAATTTTTATTGTAGTATCTAATTAATACTACTTACATTATTTTCAAATGATAATGACAGATACACAAATATTTGATAATTGCAATTATTTTGTGGTTTCAATTCTCATCTTGCCCTCTTGGCATTGATGAGTTGAATGTAATTCATTTAAAAAAAAATTAGTCAGTTTAAAGGTTTTTCCTCATACAAAAAAAATTGATTATTGAGTAGTTACAAACAAAAATACAACTCTAGACATACATATAGGTTGAAGTTCAAGTATGAGCGTTTAAGTTCAATATCGACTATGAATGGAGGAAATATGAATATAAAAGGGAGTTGACTCATATCTAATGTCTTAAGATTTTGGGTAAAAAAGATGAGTCAAACTCTTTTAGAGGTCTTGAACGTTTAACCCATTACTGTTTCCGATACTCAACGGACTCCTCAACAAGTGGTATCAGAGTCATGGTTCATTTCAATGGAAGAGTGACTAGTGTGGATGAAACTAACGATGTGAGTGATTCACACTTGAGAGTAGGATTGTTAGAGTTCAAGTGTGAGTGGTTAGTTTCATGTTAACTAGAAATGGAAAAAATGTTGAACGTTTTGTTCATTGCTGCTCTTGGTTCTCCCCAAACTCTCCAACAATGTATAAACAAAAAGTAGTTATATTTAGTAAACCAAAATATAAGCAACAACTAGATAATGTCACTTTAGTAATAAAAAAAAAATTAGAAAATAATGTCACCATACTATGTTATGCTTTAAACATCTTTCAATGAAACAAGTCTTTATAAACTGTGACAGAAAGAAAAAAAAAGGATACTTTAAGAAATGCAATGATTTTTTACATTATAAATAAAAAATAAATAAACGAGGTTACTTGATATCCTCAATATGATTATAATTAATTATTTTTCCTGTAATTAAATCCGGCGGGAACTAGTTGATTTCTTTTAGAATAGAACTACCTCATGTTTATTCTGTTTCTGCTTCAGCTGCATAATATGCTCTTCTAGGGCATTGTGATCAATTCTAAGCCTATCAATTAGCTCTCTCAAACGTTGATTTTCAGCATTCATTTGGTGCAATTTAGCTACCACAGCAGCATACTGTATACACAAAAGGAAAAATATATTCTTAATGAATAAGAATTGACCATGCCATAGAGAGATACTATTTGAACATCTAAAATACGACAACGTATTTGACACAGTATACAAATATATCATTTATAATTAACTGATAACGTATCTTTCTTTTTTTTTATTACAAAGAGGGCCGAAGCCCACTATCGACAAATATGGAATATACATATCACAACATACCTAATATACCTTCATGGTGTAGAAAACCTGCACTGTTAGGTGTTAGGCGTTTGAGAAAAGTTCATGTATTGTGGAAAAAAAATTAGAGTGTTCTAATTATTTAGTCTTCATTAGACAAAAACCGTATTTTTTTTGTTTAACTTGAGTGATGGATTTCCTACACATATAATTATAATCATTGTTGAACTCATATCACATATACAATCCAATATGAGATTGTAATTAAAGCTCAATGCGAAAGAAGAATGAGATGTGATGGATGATAGAAAAATATAGAAAGCTGTATGTTGTGATAAATGTGAAAGAAAATAAAAAACCATAGTTAACATGTATATACACATTTCTTCAAAAAATCAAAACAATATCTATAGAAGAAAAACATACCTCATTTTCGTTCCTTGCATTGGAACATTCTGTATGATCCAGTTTGTTGCTAGGAGAAATCTTT
>Ga0315913_1009064_pt1 | contig 11707 bp, 6 predicted proteins | sample MpolsnodulesMG_FD_207736 | JGI IMG/M metagenome (GOLD analysis project Ga0315913, IMG submission 207736) | Medicago polymorpha root nodule microbial communities from Los Angeles, California, United States - small nodules | ecosystem: Host-associated > Plants > Roots > Nodule | place: USA... | reverse complement strand
CTCTCCCATGGTTTACAGCTAGTTTGGACAACCACACTCCATCTCGCTACTTTCTATGATACTGATTGGAAATCCACAACTGCCTATATTGTCTATCTTGGTCCAAATGTAGTTTCGTGATCTTGCAAGAAACAATCCACGATTCCTCGATCCTCTATAAATTAAAGGCTGAATATCGAACCATTGGTTTAACCACCACATAATTACTCTGGCCACGGCAACTTATATATGAACTTGGCATTCAACTTTATCAACTGTAAACCATTTACACAGAAAAATTGGAGCCAACTACCTATGTGCAAATCTTGTACTTCACACAAGAATGAAACACCTATCAATTGACTACCATTTTGTTTGAGATCTTTTTGCCAAGAAAGAACTCCAAGTTTCACATGTTCCGATTAGCCATCAACTTGTTGACTTTTGGAAGACTAAAAGTGGAAGAAATTTCTTAAAATTGAAATATTTACAGGGATAGAAAATAACCTATTTTTTAATATACGATAATCATATTTAAGAATACACTCAAGAAAATAACAACAGGTGGTGATAGATCAATATTATCTGCTATGGAGTGATTGTCCCACAAAACAAAATGTAATTAATTTCAATATATGTAAAATACAGTGTTTTTATGGTGTAAAATATGGTATTGTTCTTCACATTATCACAACTAAATTGGATATACTTCGGAGAAGCTATATAACTATAAAAGAAAATAATATTGTCAAACGTAATATAAAAGAAAAATAGTGAATAAAACGAGTATATAAATGTTTAGAGTGAATAAAACGAGTAAATAAATGTTTCTTGTGTTGACAAAATATCCAAATATTTTATATTCCATTGAAGGCATTTAAAGAGTGTGCCATGTGATACATTTTAATTGGACAATGGTATATACCATTATGGTACACAAGTGCTATCAATGTATTTCTTCCATGTGCATCAATTGACCAATGAATACAAAGAACATCGCACTTTGTCACATATAAGTTCATAAGTTTTTTGAGAGGATAAGTTTTTTTTGAATGGTTTTGCATGTGCCGTTTCATTTTTTTCTAATTAAAGACGTCATGAAACATACGTCAAAAATAAAATAAACTAAAAACGTCATGAGCCGCATGACACGCCTTGATTGAAGCCTGGCGGCTCTCAGTGACTCACATATTTTCCCCCACATATTTTGATTAGAAGAAATAATGTGATATTTGATTTACCGAAAAATAAAAGATGAAACAAGATAATTTTACTTTTTTTAGAGTTAAAAGTAAAACAAAAATCCTACTCTACTTTCAAAATATGATGACAAATAAATTTTTTATATACAAAAGTATTTGTTATCTCTCTCTCACCTAATGACAATGATGTTATAGTTTGTATTGCATATACATCAATTTAATAAAAATTAATCTTTCTTGTATATTGATCCGTCCCTGGGTGAGAGACTAGGGCAAGTTCTGTGAATGGCAACTTTGGGGTCCAAACTTTGTCCCATTTTGCAACACAAGCCAATATTATATTCTCCTAAATACTTACAAAATGAATTGTCCCAACTCTCCAGACACAACATACAACCTGTATTAAGAACTTGACTCCGTTCTCCAAGTGTAACTAGGAAGGTAGCCAACCTTAGACTTCATGATAATTAACCAGCCTTCAAACATCTTGACAGCAAAGAGTAGGGATTTGTTAAGATAAGTCATTCTTGTTTAGGCAGCTGTAACATGAGATTAAAGCTTTGATATAGAATTGTTCGTGAACAATAAATGAGGTGACCCTAAACTTGAAAAAGAGTTTGTCTCAAACTCGAATCCAGGGCCGGTCATGTGCAAGTGCATCAAGGTCCTTGGCACAGGGCCTTTAAGTTTGAGGGGCCTCAAAATTTAAAAAAAGGAAAAAAAAAATTATACTTGCGGTGAAAATCCGTCACTAAATGTCATTTATCCGTAGGTAAAAATCTAGAAGATTGTAATTTTGGTGTAAATTATGCATTGTCCATAGATAAATGTCTATTTCTCAGTAGGTAAAGGTCGTGATTGAATCATTGTTCATTTATTTAACCACGACTTAGTTTTCTGAAGTGGTATTAGATTTTTTTTCACTTCTTTTTAAATAAAGAATTATCAAGATTATAACTGGGCCTCTGAATTGTCAGGGCGGTCTTGCTTGAACTGAGTTTCGAGTCAAAAAAACACCACATAATATAAGTCAGAATGCAGTGAGCCACTGATGATAAGAGTTTCTCCTTTCATCATTTAATTTTGGCTTAAATATGGTACTCGTCCCTGCAAATATGCCTTGTTTAAGTTTTGGTCCCTGTAAAAAAAAAAATTGTTTTTGGTCCCTGCAAAATTTTTTGTTTTTTAAAATAGTCCCTCCAGGGACTATTTTCAGAAACAAAAATTTTTGCAGGGACCTGTTTAAAAAAATATATTTTGCAGGGACCAAAAATTATAAAATGGGTCCAGTCATCATGTGCCACGTATACAAATCATCACAAAAATGGGGTCAGAGACTATTTTAAAAAACAAAAAATTTTGCAGAGATCAAAAACAATTTTTTTTTACAAGGACCAAAACTTAAATGAGGCATATTTGCAGGGACGAGTGCAATATTTAAGCCTTTAATTTTCTTCCACACATTTAGGTTTTGTTTTTTTAGGAGACATTTTAATTTTGTTGAATTGTCAATAGCAATGAACCTAGAATTTTTTTGCAAGCTCTTAATCAATCAACACTGACAGTTACTGTCGTTGTTCCCTGTAAAATGACCCACCGTAATAATTACATTGCAATTGGTGGAAAGCAGCCAAATATTTCTTGTATGGAAGAAATTTCATTGTGGAAAATTCTATTACCCTTGGCACTTGTCTTTCTTGCGTACACTTTTCCTTTCTCAATTATCAAATTTCCATATAATAATTTCCCTATAAATGCATCACAATAGCCCAGCATTTTTCATCAAAAACACCTACCATACCATTTAGCATTTCTAAAATTAATAGAAATCACAAAAATGAGTTCATTTTCTCTATTGTGTGTGCTGGGCTTATCCCTCATTATGGTTCACGTTACACATGCCCAAGACTCACAAGCAGACTTTGTGAACGCCCACAACGACGCAAGACGTCAGGTTGGTGTTGCAAATATTGTTTGGGACAATACTGTTGCTGCTTTTGCACAAAACTATGCTAATCAACGCAAGGGTGATTGTCAACTGATCCATTCTGGTGGTGGTGGCCGTTACGGGGAGAATCTAGCGTGGAGCTCCGGCGACATGAGTGGCACAGATGCAGTGAGGTTGTGGGTGAATGAGAGAGCCGACTATAACTATAATAGTAACACATGTGCTGCTGGTAAAGCGTGTGGTCATTATACTCAGGTTGTTTGGAGAAACTCACAACGTGTTGGATGTGCCAAAGTGAAATGTGATAATAATAGAGGAACATTCATTACTTGCAATTACGACCCACCAGGCAACTATGTTGGTGAAAAGCCATACTAAGTGCATGCTTAATATCATCACTAGCCTGTTTCAATTTAAGCTATATAGAAGCCATACCATTACCATATCATGGATAAATAAATAAATAAATGCATAATAGCAGGCTAAACGTATGTACGTAATGAGTTCCTGACTCATTATATTATACTTATGATATGATAGTTCCCGTATTATTGGAGTATAATAAAATAATGTTCATGTGAGGTTGTCATATAGTATATATGTGATAGTTCTCCTATTATTGGAGTATATAACTTCCAGTTCCAAAGCTAATAGCACCGGTCTTAAAAATTGTGGTATTTTATAAGTGAAATCCCTCTTGTATTCCCTCAATCTTCTTCCCTCTCACTCCTTTAAGAGATCATGGAATAAATAAATCTATCAATGTTTACAACACTTTTATTTTATTTTGAAAATGGAAAATGATATTTTAAAATTTTAAAATAAAAAATATTTCCCTCACATCGATATAGAGCTTTATTTTGGTTTTAAACAGGGCCCCAGAAAATGGACAGTGGGATTGGTCACCTCAAATTAATCGATTTTTGGATCGAAAAAAATCAATAAGATTAGTCTTATTTTTGGCTCTTTAGTTGCAGAAATTTATCCACCCTCAATATTAATTGAATTTAGCCCTTCCAAACCCGCAACTAGCCTTTTTCCAGTTGATTTGCTTGTTAGAGTTTCCGTTGTCTCCATGACTTAGGAACAACTCACATAGCATATGTCATACTCGACGTGAAAGGTTCACAGGTTAATCAAGTCTCTCCTAACACCTCTATCAATCTCACGGCCAGCATTACCTTGAGCTGTTAACATGAGATGAAAAGTGTACAAATAAGATGAAACACTATCAAATATAATAGAAGTAACATCAACTTGAACATAAATTTGCAAAAGGAGATTTTAAGTGCATGATTCAAGACTGAGTTTATTCAAATGAGTGGCATCAACAACAATATGGTAGAAACAAATTCAAGTGATAGGAAAAAAAATCATAAACACGCAGCATATTCAAAGGCTAATCATACCTTTCATGAGATGAAAAGTGCACAAATAAGATGAAAACTACACAAATATAATAAGCAACATAAGATTGAACATAAATTTGCAAAAGGAGATTTTGAGACCATGGTTCAAGACTGAGTTTATTCAAATAAGTGGCATCAACAACACTATGGCAGAAACAAATTCAAGTGATAGAAAAAACCATAAACACGTAGTATTCAAAGGCTAATCATACCTTTCATGAGATAAAAAGTGCACAGATAAGACTTTGAATATAAACTCAAACATAAATTTATAAAATGAGTTTTGAGTGCATGGTTGAATACTGAGCTTATTCAAATAAGTGGTATATGGCATAAACAAATTCAGGTGATAGAAAAAACCATAAACATGCAGCATTCAAAAGCTAATCATACCTTTCATTGATAATAATGCACCAACAAATTTACGGTCTTTGGCATACATAGTGAAGTTCTCTAAGCGATCCATGGTTAGCTCTAGCAGTAAGGATATAATGGTGTTGATATGTCATGGTTTATGAATATATGATAAGAAATTAAATAGAAAGAAGAACTAGTCGTGCCTTATTAATGGAGAAGAGATCATGTGTTCCGTTACAAGTTAGATAGCATTCTTGAGCCAAGTGAATGATTAAATGCAGCAAGCATGATACCCCTACACCTAGAAACATGTGCTCATTTACCTAGCTCTGTTTTTCTTCAAGCAACTTGGCAACCAAGGAATGGCTGACTATGATATATGAGCTGGAGGGCAATGATGTAATTTCAGCAGTTCAAAACTCTAGGTTTTTTCCGCCAAAGGGATTGCATGTTAAAATGAAGGATGTGGATAGGGTTTTGATAGGGTTGGCTTGCAGAACTTAATAACTTTTATAATATTAATTAAAATAAGATAAGATAAAATAAAATTAAGATATATATCGGTTGCTCTCTATGCCCTATAGTATACGCTCAACTTTTGCCCTATAGATATCTATATAATGAATTGCGGTAGATTTGACTAATCAAATAGGCAATGTGATTAAGACAATGAACATCCGATGTGACTAAATCATTTTAACATGAATATTTGTGTCCATCTTTTGGTTATTTTAGCCTTAAATATTGCGATCATCCCTGCAAATATGTCTCGTTTAAGTTTTGGTTCCTGCAAAAAAAAATTGTTTTTGGTCTCTGCAAATTTTTTTGTTTTTTAAAGTAGTCATTGACCCCATTTTTGTGATGATTTGTATACGTGGCACATGATGACTGGACCCATTTTATAATTTTTGGTCCCTGAAAAATATTTTGTTTTTTAAATAGGTCCCTGCAAAATTTATTTAGTCTATGGGAGTAGCAAGAACAGCTCCATTTAATTTAAATTAAATTTATTTAAAAGGTTAGCCGCCTACCAAAGAGCTCGATCAGCTATTCTATTTTTCAGTCCGGTTGACGCCGGAAGAAAAAAAAGAGCATAAAGGTTTTTCGAAGGCTTCCAGCCCTATTTCAGCTTTGCCGCCTATTAAGAGAATAGGTCCCGTCCCGTTCAAGCGGCCCGCCTTTATTCATCTATACCAGCTGCCACGCACGACCCAATAGGAACGATTTGCCCCTATCTAGATAAGAAGCAGAACGCGTCATCACCTACAACCCTTTCCTCTGCGGGGGCAAAAAATTTTGTTTCTGAAAATAGTCCCTGGAGGGACTATTTTAAAAAACAAAAAATTTTGCAGGGACCAAAAACAATTTTTTTTTTACAGAGACCAAAACTTAAACGAGACATATTTGCAGGGTCGAGTACCATATTTAAGCCATTATTTTATTATGTATCTCCGGTCCTCTTTAATTACTATTTTGAGTTTTTAATGTTTTTGGAAATTTTAAATTTTTAAATTAAGTAGAAAATAATTTCAATAAAGTATATACTGTCCAATTTTATAATAACAAATCAAAGACACATTTTGTTTTTGATTTTTCCTATGATGGATTTCCTTTTTGTTTTTTTTATGTGACATTTTCTTTTTGCTGAATAGTCCATATTGAGCAAGAACAATAATGGTACATCCGTTCCTAAATATAAAATTCTCTATAAGTATTTTTTTCTTATCCCTTTTTATAGATCTCTTTTAAATTTTCAATTTTTGTTGAATATTCCATATTGTAGCTTGATTTCTTAATCAGCCTACACCAAAAGTTAAATTCTCGAGTGGGTGCCCTTTAATCTAATCCACCTTAAGGAAAATTACGTTAAAATTGGTGGAAATTAGGAGCCAAGTTTTTCTATTCATGGACGCAATTTCATTTGAAAATTCTATAATCTAGGCTGCTAGTCCTTATTATTGGAAAAAAAAATCCAAGTCTCACATCGGATGGATAAGACTCTAGATAAGAGTTTATAAAGATGAGACATTCCTCACTTACAAGTCAGTTTTGTGAGTATGAGGTATGCCCCAATTTCAACATGGTATTAGAGAGTCTCTCCAAGATCATATGGGTCACCCACCATTTATGTCTATGAACCAAACCCAATAGTGTTGGTCGTGAGAGAGTGTGTTAAAGAGTCACACATCGAAAAAAATGGCATGAACATATGTTTATAAGTGGGAGTAATACTCACCTCACAAGCCAGCCCAACCACGATTCTAAGATGGTATTAGAGCTTGTCGAATTCAAGCGTCACCTACCTATCTACGCACCAAGCCCAAAGAGTGTTGGGCATGAAGGGGGTGTAGTGGGAAAAATCCAAATACAAGGATGGATAAGACTCTTGAGAAGAGTTTATAAAGAGGAAACACATCTCACCTTATAAGCCGATTTTGTGCAAAAGATTTCCTATAAATACATTCTGAACTTATAGGTGCTATGACGTCCATTGAAATTACCTTTTTCTCAAGTTTGCTATAATTTATCGGTGTCATCAATGTACCTATTCTTGATAGAAAAAAAAAAGTTGTGTCACATGGCACACCTTCTATGCCAAAAAATTGACTGATGGTGGCGTGTTATTGTTGCGGTCTACCGGTGGTCCTTTTGATTTGAGGTTCATATTAGGAGATCCCTTTTCTTAGTTTTAAAAATTAAGTATCATTTCCTAAAAAAAATTTAAGTATTATAGAGAAAAAATTAAAATCAAGTATGGATGATCTATATTATCAATTTTATAGTAACAAATCAAGACAGATTTGTTTTTTATAGAAGACATTTCCCTTTTGTTGAATAATCGATAACAATGAACAAGAAAAAAAATGAAATTACTTAATCAATCAACACTAAAAGTTAAAGCTGTGATTTAATCCACCGTGTGAGAATTACGTTTCCAAGAGGGAAAGCAGCCAGATTTAATTTGTTTGATCAAGGAAGAAAATTTCATCGTAGAAAATTCTATTACCCTTAGCAATTGTCTATCTTACATAATAACCTTCTCTCTCTTTTTTCACAAGAAGAATAATCTTCACAATTACAAAATTTTCATGTAAGAAAATCCCTATAAATACACCACATGAGCCCTAACATTTTTTTTATCAAATACCTACGATACCATTTATATCTAGCCATAATATTAACAAAAATGAGTTCATTTTCTCTATTGTGTTTCTTGGGCTTATTACTCATTATTGGCCATGTTGCACATGCCCAAGACTCACAAGCAGACTATGTGAACGCTCACAACGAAGCAAGATCCGAGGTTGGTGTTCAAAATATAGTTTGGGACAATACTGTTGCTAGTTTTGCCCAAGACTATGCTAATCAACACAAGGGTGATTGTCAACTGATCCACTCCGGTGGCCGTTATGGGGAGAATCTCGCGGCTAGCACCGGAGACTTGAGTGGCTCAGATGCAGTGAAGTTGTGGGTGAATGAGAAAGCTGACTATGATTATAATAGTAACACATGTGCTTCTGGTAAAGTGTGTGGCCATTATACTCAGGTGGTTTGGAGAAACTCACAACGTCTTGGATGTGCTAAAGTAAAATGTGATAATGGAGGCACATTCATTACTTGCAATTACGACCCACCAGGCAACTATGTTGGTGAAAAACCATACTAAGTGCATGCTTATTAATATCATCACTAGAATGTTTCAATTTAAGCTATATAGAAGCCATACCATTACCATATCATGGATAAATAAATAAATGGCAGGGTAACGTACGTACGTAATGAGTTCCTGATTCATTATATTATACTTATGATATGATAGTTCTCGTATTATTGGAGTATAATAAAATAATGCTCATGTGAGGTTGTCATATATATGTAGTATAACTTCCAAGTTAATACCATCGGTCTTAAAAATTGTGGTATTTTATAAGTGAAATCCCTCTTGTATTCCCTCACTCGTCTTCCCTCTCGCTCCTTTAAGAGATCATGGAATAAATAAATCTATCAATGTTTATAACACTTTATTTTTATTTTGATAATAATATGGTAAATTTGTTTTAAAATATACTGGTAAATGATACATGAGTCTTATCTTCTTCAGAAAAAAATAAGATTAGTCTTATGGTTCTTACTTTTAAAATTTTCTAATAAAACATAGTTTAAATACGAATTTTTAATCACAAAATACATAAAAACTCATTTTTTGTTAAAAGATTCTATTTTTTTTAGCGGTTCTATAATATTCTAAACGTGACTACGAAATTTTTTCAAAATTTCTAGTGATAAAGAGTTAACTAATAGCAAGGATCAAATGTGTGGAAAAATTTTGGGGACTAAAATTTATTGAAAAAATATAGTAATTGTTGTTCTTGAAATATTCATGTTCTTCTTCTGATATTGAATTATCGGTATTCATTCCTCTTTAATTTTAAGATATTTTTCCATAAAAAATTTCAGTTTTTCAAATTTTAAATTAAGTAACTAATCTAAATAAATGATTTATTATTAGTTTTATAGTATAAATCAAGAGACTTCGCTCCAAAATGTAAAAGTCACGATCGGATACCTACTTAGAGTAAGTTATATAATACACATAAAAATGAATTGAACAATGCTTGACATTATAGGTCATTTCATTTTTACTAGCAGGAATCATTTTTGCATATTATGTAAAATGTAAAAAGACATCATTCAAACACAAATCTATTTCCGCTAATTTATTCATTTATGGTTCTGCCTTTATCTTGCATTTTACATGCATTTTATCGCTATTTATCTAGCAAAAAATTAAAGTAACCCTATTTAACGCTCTACTAAAGTGTAGATAAAGAACCCACAACTGAGGGACAATGTTCCTTTTCGACTTTAATCGCTTGAAGTTAAAAAAAGAGAAATTGCATTTGAAGACTTCAACCGATATCTCAATTAAATTCTTGGTCTATCGACAGACCCTTAACGATGTTCATATTTGACAAATTGAAGATTACATGTCTAATAAGTTTGCAGTACAAGAAATGCATAATGATGAATAAACGAAGCAAAATAAAAAGATTAGAGAAATAACATACAAATGTAAATGTGCAAAAAAGCAAGAACAAAAGTAAAAGAAAAATGGATTTTTGAAAATAGAGTTGAGTTACATACAGCATTCAATCAACAATCGGTAAGATGTTTTAAATTGTCTCAAAGTCTCATCTCAATAGTCCTGAACAATGAACAAGAAAAAAATGAAATCATTAATAATCAAAACTAAAATTTAAACATGTAACTTAATCTCACATAAAAAAAAGGCTAAATTACATCAGGAGTCATTAAAGTTTCATGTTTGTAGTAAATTGGTCATTTAAGTTATCTTTATCTCATATCAATCCTTTAAGTTGACAAACGTTTTCAACATTCCCTTTCTGCTAAACAAACGTAACAAAACTGATGAATTTCAATCTCCTTCCCATTTTTGTCCCATATCAGTTTAGAAATACTTATTTTCCTCTAAAATAAACTGTTTAGTTAAGAATGATCCATAAATAATCTGATGCATAATTATATGGCTGGGAAGACTATCATTTATTTCATAAATATGGCAGGGAAGCGTAACATTTATTTTACAAACATGCAAACAGTCATATACATGAAAACATAAAGTTAGACATACCTGAAATTTAAAGGTCCCCTGATGTAATTTAGCCTAAAAAAAATATGGCTTATATATGCAATTAGTCCTCAGTTTGACCATTTTTTGGCATTGATCCCTGCACTTTTTTTTGTTTGGTTTAAGTCCTTGCACTTTGTAAAAAAACTGGTATTGGTCCTTCTGTTAGTTGACCGTTAAAAACAATACTCAAAATTAACGGAGTGTCACCTGGCACACTACAAGACAAAATTTTAAAACTAAAAGAATTCAAATAAAATAGTTATTTTTAATTAGTTTCTTTTTCTACAGAATTGTTTTTAATTTAGAAATAAAAAGAAGAACAGCATAAACGAGAATTAAAGAAGAAAGGGGTAAACATGATTGAACATTTATAAAAAGGGGGGAGAATGGACTTTAGGGTTTCAAATTGAACCCCAAATCCTAAAACGTGATTGAACCCCATAAATAAGAACCGGAGCAAGAAGTAAACATGGCGTTTTTTATTTTTAATTAAATTTGAATAAATATTAATAATAACAATACTAATTAAAAAACAATTATTTTATTTGAATTCATTTAATTTTAAAATTGTCTTGTAGTGTGCCATGTGATGTGAAATAATTGAGCCACGTGGCACTCTGTTAGTTTTGAGTATTTTTTAACAGTCAACTAACAGAGGGACCAATATTAAATTTTGTATAAAGTGCAAGGATCTAAACCAAACAAAAAAAAGTGCAGGGACCAATGCTAAAAAATGCAAGTACTAATTACATATATAAGCCAAAAAATATATGTAACTTAATCTACCGTATGAATTACGTTACAACTTACAAATGGAGAGCAGCCAAATTCAATTTGGATGGTCATGGAAGAAAATTTCATTGTGGAAAATTCTATTACCCTTAGCACTTATCTATCTTACATAATAACATTCTCTCTCTCTATTTTTTACAAGAAAAATGATCTCCACAACTAAAAAAAATTCATGTAAAAACCTATAAATACACCACAAGAGCCCTAACATTTTCCATCAGACACATACCATACCATTTATATTTTGCCATATAGGGTCCGTTTGGATTAGCTTATTTTAGAGCTTATATAAAACAGCTTATGCAAATAAATAAGTTTTTATGTATTATTTATAAGTTTTTAAGGTAGTTTATGAAAAACCCGTTTA
>Ga0315913_1009062_pt1 | contig 11708 bp, 4 predicted proteins | sample MpolsnodulesMG_FD_207736 | JGI IMG/M metagenome (GOLD analysis project Ga0315913, IMG submission 207736) | Medicago polymorpha root nodule microbial communities from Los Angeles, California, United States - small nodules | ecosystem: Host-associated > Plants > Roots > Nodule | place: USA... | reverse complement strand
AATACGTAATTTAATATTAACAATAAATTAATATAATAATATTTGTCATTATAAAAAAATTGGTTTAAAAAATATGAATAGTTGTCAAATATTTTTTGGTTTTGTTGGCCATCGATGCCTCTAAATAAAATTTATTCATTCATCGTAAGTATAATAAATCCTGCAATTACATGAAGTTTATTAATCTTCACTGATGTGAGTTTAGTAATTAGGTGGAGCTCATGCAGTCAATTAGTTATTTGACTTTGCATCAATTCAAATAATTAATATTTATTAATTAATATTTATTAAACTATTCGAATAATTTAATCAGTAAAAGAACATATTATTAAATAATTATATTTTAAATAATAAAAGTTTGTTCAGTCCACAAATAATGGGTTCACATCTGATTAACTCGTGTCTTTGGGGCATAAGTTAGGAAGGCAAATGTAGAAAGTTTTTCTTAGAACTTGTGCATTAAATCTCTTAAAAGTTGCAAAAGTTACACTTTTAATATAAAATTTATTTTTAATTTTCATTTTAAACTCATTAACTCATAAGAGTACAAGTTAACATGACCCTTACTTTAATCATCTTCTCTAAAAAAAAAAGTTACTTTAATCATTTAATGTGTCAAAATTCTAAAATAGTCTTTAATTGTGTATTATGTTAGACAAATAATCTTGACGTTAAAATAATATCTCAATATTCATAATAACTCTTTTCATATAAAAACTAAAATGACAATAAATAAATACTTATACGAACTGGTATGACAATAAATAATTATTTTCAAAGGCTAATATGATAATATTAATGAAGCATTTCTTACCTCATTGACTATTTTAATAATTAATTGCACAATCAAAAATTACATTAAAAAATTATTGTAATTATTTATTACACATTCAACAACCAAATCAACTATTACCTCGTAAATAATCTTCACAATATTTTGTCAATGTAAAGAATAAAAACATATTATATTTTATGAAAATGTTCATCTAGACCAAAAATAAAAGAGTGAAGAGGAAGGCATGGTCCGCATGGAGAGAAGAAAAAAGAACAAGTGGGGGTGGAATGTTAAATGTCAAGAATAACCTTGATGGATAAGGGAACGACACATGGAGAGAAAAGGGAGTTATGAAAGTAAAGAAGCAAAACGTGGCGAGTTGATAGAGTGATGAGGTGTCACGTACGGTGTGTTCTGTTTTTATGTGCTGTTACCTTTGTGGTTTGTCTTTTTGTCTTTTAAGAAGAGGAACGGATAGTTTTGCTGTATTTAGGGGAAAGAGTGTGATGAGTGAGTGGGAAGAGAAGAGATTGAGAATTTGTTGTTGTGAGTTACGATACATACAACACACGTGTCGTTTTGGATGAAGTCAATGGATGATACTTACACGTGATGGAATGAGAATGTGACACGTGTTGGTTAAGATATTGGCTATATTGATCACAATTTACAAAGTTTGGTGTTTGTTTGTTTGTTTTTGTACGTGAGAAAAGAATGGAAAAGTTAAGGAAAGGGATTTTTTTGGTAAATTACATCAAGGTCTTTTTAAGTTTGTAAAGTTTTATTATTTAGTCCTTCTAATAACCAAACAATGATGTGGTAGAAGGACTAAATCGAAAATATTTACAAACTTAAATGATTTTTTATGATCAAAATAACTTAAGTAGTATCAATCTCTTAAAAACATCAAACTTAAAAGACTCATTGTGTACTTTACCAAATTTTTTGGTCTATTTATAAAAGAAATTTGACTCAATAAAAATAGATGTATTTGATCAAATTTTAAATTAGTTACATCAATTTTTATTGACTAAAATAATTATAAATAGAGCAGAAAGAAGTACAACCTTATGTCACTATTATAAGTGAAAACCAATATTTTAGGTTCATTCATTAAATGGTGTATGTGGTCTATAATAAAGATCATAAACATAATTAATTGAATGAATCTAAAATATTTATTTTTGCTTATAATAATGACCGGAATGTGTACTTGTTAAAGAATGTAAAAGTAAATTTTACATTGAAAACAACATTTTCTATAGATTTAAATATTTGACCCAAAAAAAAAAACTCCCTCCGATCCTATTTAACCAGATACCTTAATTTTTCTTGACCCGAATTTTTCTTATAAATAGGAGCGGAGGAACTATTTGATTACACAAATTTTAGGAAGTTTTTATTATATGTTTGCTTAACTACTAAATTTGTTCATGTATGTAAATACCCTTTATATTTTACACATTTCTTAAGTAAAGTTGTATGTGCAATTAATGTGTCTATTTTGTCTGTTAATATTATCAAGTTGTCTTTTGTTTGTATGTGTATTAAATTTGACTTTTTATATTTAAAAACAAATTTTTAGTCACAATAGTGCTTAGATATAAGGATATGGAGAGTAGTAGCTAATGTTAATGTATTTCCTCTAGTATTGTTTATAAGAGAAATTTTCATCAACAGAATTTGATGTATTTAGTCCAAATTTTAAGTAAATTTTATTTACTAAAGTCAAACTCATTTATTTTAATTAAGTAGTTTAGTGGTTAGAAATTCATCATTTTAAGATGAATAAGTGAAATGTTGGAGGTTCGCACTTCGACTCTTGCATATATTATACAATGCCCCTATCAACTAAATTAAGTTTACGAAAACAAGTCAAACTCATTTTAAAAGAGTTATAGTTTTCTTTCTTCTTAATTTTACTCTCTCGTTCTAAAATATAAGAAAAAAACTCAATTTCTTTGTTCCAAAATGTAAGTAAAAAAAATAAACTTTTATCCTTTTTTTTAAAACCATCTTTTTCAAGAAAAACTTTTGCTCATAAAATACAACAGGCGTCGTAAATATACGGACACCTTCAAACACCATTCCAACACATAATCTAAAAACTCCACAAAAAAAAACTTTAAACAAAAAGCTAGACATGAGGCTAAAATATACAAAAAAGGAAAAGAGGTTAGCAGTATCTCAAAATGCCAACCACCGAACACAGCCATGCACTCACTTAGAAAATTTCCTTCAAAAACATTCACTTAGAAAACTATTCTTGTGTGAACTTTGATGATGTATTTTTTGAACGAGATATATTTTTCACGTTAAGGGTTGTATCCTCTGCAACTGGTTGTATACTTCTTATTCAAACAGGTGGTGTGCCTGTAAAAGTCACTCTAATGCCATAGCTAACCAATGCGTTATAAGGTAGCAAATGAGGAAAAAGTATCGTGATCATACATGGGGAAGATCTTGTTATCTATAGTGAGTAACACTACAACAGAAAACAAAGCTCTTCCGATTCTAAGAGTTTTAAATTATTATATTCTTACTATAAGATATAAAAAGCTAAGTTGAAAGATACTCAAACCATCTTATATAAACATCTTTGAATTCACATATATAATTTTATGCAGTTGTAATTTAATATTTAAAAAGTGCATTCTTAATCTACACATTGAATAAAGGCATGTTTCAGCACCCAAAAAAAAAAAATCTTATTGATATCCTCTTCATAAATTTTATTAATATATTCTGTCCAAATTTTTATTAATATATAAAAATCTAATTAAAAAAATATTGGAGCAATATAACCCGTACACCATACTTCAAACAAGTGGGAAAAAACTAGACAAAAAAGAAGCCAGCAAAGAAAGAGATAGAGTTCCACCCTATAACTATAATGGCATAAATATGTATACGTACTCCTCTATGATTTTTCAATAATATTTTTCTATCAAGTTGCTTGACAAAAAATAAGGCAACAAAAACGTAGACCGTACGCATCAAACATAATGATTGAGATCCAACGGTGGTGTTACTTGTTTTTGTTGAGTAAACTACCACCAAATAAATCATTGACACTTTGTAGAATACTTTCATACATTTTTAAGATTATGAATATCTTCAAATGATTCTAGACTCTATTAGATCATCAAGTTGATCCTTATATTTAATCATTAATTTACAAGTATGAATTTATTGGATTTCAACAATTTACTTGGTAATTTGATCTTTATATTTAATTATTTACTATCAATTTAATCTTTAATGATGTTAGAAAGACCTCGGTTAAAATGAATAAAATTTAATAGAGTTGATGTACAATATTTTGATGTTAACTCTTTAGTTTTGCGAAAAAAGAGAGCCCTAATAATTTAAAGTTTAGTCAAAAGATAAATAAAGTTTAGTTAAGAATTGTTCTATAAAGAAATCAAATTCTAATTCTAATGAACAATTTATCATTTAGTAGTACTGATTAACTACTTAATTAGTTTGTTATGTCAAGAATCTATTTGAATTGCCTTACAAACTACAGACAAATTTGATGGATTATGTTTTTGTGTCATGCTAACAAATGTTATTAAGATATTGAGAGTTCAAAAGAAAAATTATTTTATAAGTTTTCTGTCGAAAAAGTTTCTTTTAAAAGTTTGAAAGTGTTAAATACATATATAATTTAAAATTAAAGAATGATGCATCATATTTTCAAATTCAAAAATCATTTGACGTGTGTTTAGTTTTTTTATGGAGGAATTGATTTTTTAGAATTGATTTGGTTAAAAGTAGTTTTGATTAAAAATGATTTATCTTTGAATATAATTATGTAGAAGTAAGTTGAATTACACATTTTTATGTAAAAATTAATTATAGAATCAAAAGCAATAAATTTTAGCCTTAATCAGAATCAATTCTGCAAACAAAAATAATTCTACCTGAAAACAAACAAACATGTTAGAATCAATTTTACACTTTCGAAATCAATTTTGGTCCCTTAAAAATACAATCAAACATATACTAAGAAGACTTAATCAAAACCTATAAACTATGAAGCATAGACTCTGACAGAACATCTGACACTGACATGGACACGTTGACACCGCTAATGTAAAAAAATATAGGACCCGACACTGTTACATATATGTTAATTTGTTTATAGACGGTCTAAAATGAAAATTAAAATACATATATAAACATCTAACTTGAGCAATTAACGTCATTAGAAAAAGTTCTAGAACAAGATATCATAATATTTGACCTTTATTTATTCATTTACTATAAAAAAGTTAAAAATGATATAATCAACTATAATGTCTATAACCACACATATGTAACTCTTGTATCTATGGTGTGCGGAAGCAAGAGAGAAAAAAAATTATTTCAGATATTTATCTGAGTTGTCCGACACGGCTCGTACGAGTGTTATATAGATGTCGGAGATCGATCGTAAGAATGTCGAAGAAAAGAAAAAATTAGTTATTAAAATACTGATTCAACACATGTTGTACGAATGTCAACACGGTCCATGCTTCATAGCTTAAATATAAGATAGATAAATTTGAGCATTTTATATATACATTCTTATTCTTCACATACACACATTCAACACTTTATTATTTTTTATCTCTATTTTTTCGATCAAATCATCAATTTATCACACATCTATCATTTTATTTTCTTTATTTTTCCTCCAACCGGTAGATTGGATATTGCAAGTTTAAAAATCATTTTCCATATATATATGATTGATCAAACTTTTGGTTGCTTGATGTTAAAAGTAGAGGGAGCTGAGAAAACAACAAGGAATCTCCGGACAACACGCCAGTGTGTAACACAACACAGAAGATCAGAAGAAGATTATTAAAGGATCAACTAATGGGACCCACATCAAAGGCCAAGTTGCATGCACATTATTTTATTTTAGTATTGTGGCTAATTGGGTATGTGACACGTGTTTGATAAAAATGAACAAGTTGCATAGGATGACGTGGCAGAACATGAATGTGGTGAAAAGTGTACGTCGTTTGTCAGAGTGATTGTGACTGGTTGGGAAGGGATCGGTAATGGTGTTGCAAGTTGCAACGAGACCTCGTTATTTGACACGTGTCGTTTTTATGTTGATCCTCTTTCTTTGCTAGTTGCTTTTGTGTTCTTTTTGTTTCCATTTTTTAAACAATAAATAAATAAACAACTTGATTTCTGACTGAGTTTATAATCATCATCATTCGATTTACTAGTTCTTTAATTGGATCATTTTGCAGTACAAAATAATAAGATAGAAATAAAATTTGTTTCAAAGCCAAAAAATTAAATAAAAAATTAAATATTGAAACTTTTAAAATATTAATATACAATTTAAAAAAATAGTTTTATCTTTAACATTTTAATAACTATGTTCTAAAGACAGAAATTAATATTCTCTCATATTTTATGAAACAACACAATAGCTGCTTAAATTTGTTCTGCGGTTAAGTTACATTAAACGTTGAAGTTACATTTTATATGGATTTTAACTCAAGTTCATACGAGGATTTAATTGGTAAACATCAAGACAATGTTTATCCTTCAAAAATCAAGACAATGTAGATAATTTCAATCAAATACTCCAACATTTCAATTCATTCATCGACATTCTCTAAAAAAAATTCATTCATCAACATGGAGATAATCTTAAGTTCATGTGTATTGTCGCATCATTGTTTGATGTTTCACGTATCATAGGTCATATTTAAAGTTAATCGAGAAATTAATAGATTGATGTGTAATAAATTTAGAGACTACATAAATCATTAATTGAATGTATCCAAAATGTAAATTTTTGCAACTCGTGGATGTATTGTGTTATTTTGAAATTAAATGATTAAATTTATATGATATATAAAAGTTTATCTACTAAGTTGTCTATTCATTCTTTTTTAATAAAAAGATATAGCAAATTAGAAAACGACGACTAGTTCAAGCCAGCATGCTAATCTAATAATGACTTGAACACCAGCTTGTGCATGGATGTGTGCAACCAATCGTATCTTAGTATATAACAAATATGATTGGTTGAGTTTAACATATGGTATTTTGCTCGAATTGTGCTGGCTTAATTATGTGGCTGTAAGTGTTATAATAGTATTGATGTGGAAGGAGTTTTAGGGGAGTCAACATATGGAACAAGTTGTTACTTTGTCTGGTTTGTCACTTGTGCTATAGTATTTACGTGGGAAATGATATTTATACAACCAATTTGCTACAACTATTTGACAACTCTCTCATACTCACATTATATTCTTATTCTCTTTCTATTTTTTTTCTCTCTATTAATTTTGACCAATCAAAATAGAGAAAAACAAAGTTGTCAAAGAAATTATCCACAAAGAGTTGTATAAATATCACTACTAATCTATTTATATGTATTCTTATAAGTAGGTTTCGGAAGAAAAATGATTCTCTTTAAATATATATAATTGTACCTCAAATTGTGCAACTCGTCGTGATGGATGAATTAAGTTGGCCCACCGTTCAACATCACATTGAAGCAAGCCTCTTTTCATATTATGGGTGTCTTTTTTCTAACACACAAGCCGATAGCGTAATATCCTAACGAGTATATTTGATACATTCTTTAAAAATTTAAAATTAAGTAATTATTCATTTTGAAAAGTTAAAGATCATATTTTTCAAAACATAAAATATGCAAATTTTATAAAAACTTATTATTTAAAGTCTGTAAAGAGTGTTTTGGAGACACTCGTTAATATATCCATATTCTTATTAATGTAAAATGTGAGATAAAATTTCTACAATTGATGATTTTTTTTTTTTTCAACATAAAGTTGAAAAGAAATTCTAAGTGAACTTTGATGTGGAACAATTTCAACACTTGAAAATTGTTGTGAGTCTCTTGGAAATATTCAAGTCTTCACTCCTTTATATAGAGGTGTGAAGGAGACGTTGTTGATTTGCCAGCACATCAAAAAGAGTCGTTTGAAGCTTGATCATATCAGCAATGATCTGTTGCTGGATTTGGTTATTGTCTTATGAAGGAACAATTTCAAATCCATTCCATGTATAGAGGAATACCAGCGTAGTCACAGTTGTTGTTCTTGTACTATTGCAGACACAAAACAGAGTAGTGGAGATAGTTGTTGTACTATTGTCCTTTTTCAACGTTCTCCAAAGAATAAGCATCCAATGCCTTCCAATTCCTTTGAATTAGCCGTTGCTCTGGGCTTCTATTCTTTTGCACAGATAGGCGCGATAATAACAACATTTGAACAATCTTTTGAAGCTTCCCGTCTTCAGCTTCTGAACCTTCAGAACCTCTGATGACTTCAGCTTCTGATGTCCAGCTTATGATGAGAGTGTTTCTGATGACGTCAGCTTCAGAACCTCTAGTCTTCAAAACCTCTTTTCTTCAGAATGCTTCCTTGCAACACAAGCTTCCTTCTTTTTGTAAATTCCATTGCTCTTATTTGTTCTTCAGAACCTATGCATTTAAAGACACTAAATTTTTGTCTATGGTCTTGCACATTTGAACAAATATTAGTGATGGATATTTGGCAAGTGTACCAAAAACTATCGAAGTAGTAATAAATATCGTTCCACAAGGACTGTATTAATTTCAATTATAGCACGTACGTTACTCGTCAGGATGTGTAAAAGTTATTTTGTTTGCCCTAGGCAGTAGATTTGAGTGCATTAAAAGTAAATATAAGTTTGTTTGAAAGATGAATGAGAGATGAATGATTAAGCCGGTGAATCCGCTATTGCTCTATATGAGTAGTTTATGGCCCTTTATTCTTAATTACTATTCAATCTTTACGACAAATTAACTAAGTAGTTTTGATCAATCTCTTGACTCAAAACCCTTTCCTAAGTTATAACCTTTTAATCTCTTAAACCGATTGAATAATCGCGGAAGCGATATCAGAACGTTAATTCATATGTCATAATCCTCAATTTCCTATCTCTAGGTTCCTATGTTGAATCAAACAGAATTACTATTTCAGGATTAAAAGTTAGGGTTAATAGTCATTCAATTCCCAAGATCAATTTATGTGATTGCAAGAAGCTAGGGTTAATAGTCATGCAAAACAATCATATAAAAAGCAATGAACATAAGTATGAACACAAGTATCAACTACTGATTCATATATTACAATAGGTTCATCATGGCTCAATCAAACTAAGAGTTTACCTACTCATAACTAAACAATCATAAGCATAAACAAGAGAAAACATACATAAATCTAACCAACGATGAGTTGGTATGAGATTCAGGACTTGTTCTTCTGTCTCCTGGTGTCTTCTATGCTCAAAATCACAATAAGAATATGTACCCTAATCCTTGGCTGCAGCTGGCTTTAAATAGAAGAAAATTAGGGTTTCAGAAAGCCCATCATCGTGCCATGTTACGATCCAATCGTGGCACGATGGCTTCATTATTCCTACGTGGCAGTAGACAAAATCCAGAATCGTGGCACGTTACACAAACCTTCATGCCACGAAATTTCCAGTGATAATTCCTTTGTCCCACGTTCATCAATCGTGCCACGAGCTTTCCTCAATGTGGCACGATGCTTCACTCTTAGGCAATTTTTCTACCTTTTCACCAGTTTCTTCTCTTGAGCTCTTGTTCCTGTTTTAGTCTGATTTCACCATGAATTACAAGTAGTTGACTCTCTAAATGCCATAACAAAGACATAAATATGACTAAAAAACTAGTGTTGATGTACAATCATTAATTAACATATCCAATTGACAATTTTTTAATACCTTGTTATCATCAAAACTCAAAGGGTAATGTTAAACACATTTTGTTCCAACAATAACTAGGAATATTTGTATGCATAATGTCTTTTTTTTATTTAAGATGAGTAAGGATGTTAAGACTCATGGAGAACGTAAAAGAATCCAAGAAGAAAGAAGTATAATATATGCTTGAACTTCTGTGATAGGTGGGATTAATTTCTAGTGAGAAATCATATAAAACCAGACTGTGTATCCTGGTGTATGCTGCCATGGATCCATCGCCACCGGACTCTGCTCAACCTCATGTATAATGTGAATCATGAAGTCAATGAAAGCCTGATATACTTGAGTTGTAGCATGAGGAGGCATAACTGACGGATATCTGGAAATATCCTGGACATGATTGTATTGTCTCGTTATCTACTCCGGTCAATGTTGGTACTTCTTCCCTCTTATGGGCATAATCCAACCAGAGTACCATCATATTTCCTTGAAGGGCTGCACCTCTCGGTGTCATCATAGGGGCTAAATATCCACATCATTCAAAAATCTTGTAAGCGACATGATTAGTGAATGACGACAACAAAGTTAGATCAGAAGGCTCCCCGGAGAAAGCATTACGGATGCGTCATGCTGCCCAGGCTCCTTATGATGCTCAACCTGGTAGTATACTTCCTGAGTAAGGTTGTGGTTGTTCTCCCTAGTGGAATTGTAGTATTGGTTTTGAGAAGAATCAACAACCTGAGACGTACCCATGTATGAGGTTTGCTCCCCATCATTCCTACGCTCTCGTTCCCGTTTAGGCAAAAAGTTTCGCCAGCTGCCTCTCTTTGCGTAAGCTTACCGATCATGGTCTCCTTGCCTAGCCTGTGCCTGTTAGCCATATCTACACAACATAAAAAGTAAAAAAAAAAATAAAAACCAATGAAAAACTCATTCAACCATTTCAACAAACACTTGGAGTGAAAAATATACAATCTTGATTCACCGTGCTATTTACATTTTTAAACAACCACTTGAACTTAAACCTAATCTAAACAACATTGACAACCGAAACTTTCAAATATGTGATCACAAAGTAACCAAAAAATCAATTATTTATACAACCTTAATAGTAACATTTTACCAATTTTTTTATATAAAAAATACCATATAAAACTAACAATGTGAATACGAGGGATTTGAACACTTACTTGTTGATAACTTGCTTGCATTTGAAGAAAAAGTTGAATGGAGATTAGCTTGGGTGAATTTGGAGTTAGTTTGACGAGTTTTTGTGTTTTGGAATAATGAGACTTGTTGTTGTTATAGAATAAAACCATAATGCAACGGTAGTTAATTACTGTTGGTAAAAGAGCCAACGACAGTTAACTACCATTGGAGACAATTTAGTCATTCTCGAATGACTGTGGGAAACTTTGAAAGGCCAAAGAACAATTTTCATTAGTATTTGTTGTTACCATTTACACGAAGAAAATTGTTGTTCACACTTGTCTTAAGGATGAAAAACACTTGTAAAAGACGCAAATATCCCGGCATCAGCTAACTACTGATTTAATGAACCGGCGGCAGTTAACTACTGAGGTTCCATCGACAGTTAACTGTCAATGCTCTGTTATAAGAACATAACAACACATAGGAATTTTCAAAACTCCATTGTTGCGGTTTTGAGCTCCATAGGTTCGATTTTATCAAAGCTTAAGTCATTCAACGCCAATTACAAACACAAAATCAAGTAAGTGCTTATTATCCTATTACATTTGCTTTTTTTGATTGAATTGTTAGATTTTTTTGGATAAATTGTCACATAATTAGGTTTTGTTGATTTTTTTTTATTTTTGATTGTTTGATGCTAGCTGTTTATAATTTGATTGGATTGTTAGATGTTGATTAGAGTAGAATTGATTGAATTGTGGTAGAAATTTTTAGGAATTTGTGGTAGAATTTTTAGGATTAGAGTAAGTTTTGATCTGATGTTTGGATTGTGTAGATATGTCTCGGAAACAGGGCGATGCTGCTCAATTAAAAAAAGAGGGTGAGAAGAAGAAAGAAAAATCGATTGTGACATGTCACAAAATCGAATGTGATGGTTCCGTAAAAAAAACAATTTGAAGGTGTCGGTGTACAATCAGTCAAGGCTGAGGAGGAGCGGAAGGACATGTTATTTTGTCCCTCAACCAAAAGTAGCTGCTTTAGGGAC
>Ga0315913_1009061_pt1 | contig 11709 bp, 5 predicted proteins | sample MpolsnodulesMG_FD_207736 | JGI IMG/M metagenome (GOLD analysis project Ga0315913, IMG submission 207736) | Medicago polymorpha root nodule microbial communities from Los Angeles, California, United States - small nodules | ecosystem: Host-associated > Plants > Roots > Nodule | place: USA... | reverse complement strand
ACCTTAGTGTATTATATAAACATTTTACACTCTTACGTAAAATAACCCCAAAAATATGGTGAGACATACGTTATCCCTTTTTGAATCAGGGGTAATTTACTCCTAATGACAAATATAACTCAATTTTATAACGAAAAGATGGAGAACACATATAGAACGAAGGAGATAAAGAAGTTTGATGTTCTTAATATGAAAATAGTAACTAATTGTAAGAAAAAACCTATGAATGAGACATGCATTAGCCAATAATGAATTGGTTGTAATGTACCCTTACTGATAACTATAATTTAGATTATGAAACGAAAGAGATGAAAATCACATGTTGAGTGAAGGATATCAACAAGTTTAATGTTCTTGAGATGAAAATGACAACTCATTGTAATAATAAAATGAAGAAAATGAGTTTTTTCATTGATAGGGGTAAATTACACTCAATTCTTCGAGAGGTAACGTAGAAAAAACCCAAAAATTTAAAATTCAAGTGATGAGTTGGGTTCATTCTTAGAATTTTTTGTTTTGTGTTAACCATTCGGTTTTCAGGAGAAAGAAACCCTAATAGTCTAGAGTTTGCTAGAAAATAAATAAAATCAGAACTAAAATTGTTCCACCTAAAAATTGATCTTAAATTCTCTTAAACAATTCGTTGTTGATAATTTAAGCTTACTTGTTTGGTTCATTGTCGCTAATAAATATTATCATATAATCCACCGTAACACTTATACACACAAATCTATACATGCTATACAAGTGGATACATAAAGTGATACATAGTGCCTTAGATTTTACCATGCACGTACAAGCTATAGGAAAGGGATTGAAGTGCATGGTCCCCACGTTTCCACTGACCATAACAAAGAGAGCACGCAATCCTTGTATATGTATCTCATGCATATGAGTCGGTACTCAAAACACTGCACGCGTTCAAAACTCTGTATTTCATTTGGATGTATTCGACTATTCAACAAATTAATAAAACACTGTTATGACACTAGATAGCTCCACTATGATCAAACCACAACCATTCAATCATTGTGTATTGCACTATAAATTAGTGTATTTGGGTCTTTAGCTCAAACCACCAAAAGCCAAATACTTTACATATAAACCTTTTTTTATAACCTTGAGAGAGAACACACAAAAACTTGAAGCTATATATAGTCATAGTGGAGTATAGTTTATAGGAAAGAACAGTGATTAATCATAGTTGTGAGAAAATGAGTGCAGAAGATAATAGAACAAACCTCTCTGACTTTCCTCCTTCAACAATAGAAAAGGAACCAAACTATGAAAAACATGGCAAAAAGAAGCCTGGAGGATGGAAGGCCATGCCTTTTATTTTAGGTCAGACATACATACATACATATATATACATACATACATACATACATACATATATATATATATATATATATATATATATATATTCATCTATTTGAAAATATTTTCTACTTAATAACATGTGGTTGAATTTCGGATTTGGAATACATGTTGCAATTTCTTGCTGAAATAGTTCATTTTGATTGTTCCATCTCAATTCAATGATAACATTATTTCGTACTTTTACTAAACAAAATATAACCAAAAAAATACATCTATATTATGTATTTTTTGTTTATATTTTGTTACGGAGTAAGTACTAATTTGAACTCATCGATCTCAAATCATGGATCGAGATAGATTAATGAGTGAAACTGTGGCCTATGTTTAAAGCTATATTTTTTCCAAACATTTTTTTGTAAACTTGCACAAAATATATCCTACACTTCCATAAAGTTTTTGCCATTGCTTTATAAAGAAATCTCAAATGCAAATAATTTGACATTTTTTTAACTTTGTTTATAATACAGGAAATGAATCGTTTGAAAGGTTAGCAGCATTTGGTTTGTTAGCTAACTTTATGGTGTATTTGACAAGAGAGTTTCATTTGGAGCAAGTTCATGCTTCAAACATTTTGAACATATGGGGTGGTATTTCAAACTTTGCTCCTTTACTTGGGGCCTTCATTTCTGATACCTACACAGGTCGCTTCAAGACTATAGCTTTTGCTTCCTTTTTCTCACTATTGGTAAGAATTCATTTTAAGATTTAATTCATATATATATACCATCTCATCATGAAAAATATCTTACTTTAAACATAATTTCTAAAATGACACTTATATTAGTAGTATTTTAGAGTCTCTTTTAACGCTTCAATATCTTAGAAAAGTAACAAAACAAAACTGGCTTTATAATTGTCACTAACAATGTTAATTGACTCTTTGTTTTTGACCTAAATGATAATTGACTCTTGAGACTTGGAAAGATATAAAGATTAAAGATACATACAGTTGTTATTTCTTAGTACTGAGGAAGCCACAGAGCTTTTATTTACACTATTATTGTTTCATTTACTCGAAGTACCTTGTATACTGTTAAAGAAAATAATTTTTTTTAATATCTTATAATTTAAAAGAAATATTTATATTGCTCAAAAAAAAATATTTATAATTAAATAGTTTTTGTTAAAACACAATTTAATAGTTTTTGTTTTCATTTTTTCCCTTTCTTTCTGTTATTTTCTCTTTTTCCATCAATAAATTTTCCTTTTGTTACTTAAAAAAATATAGTTTTATGATATTAAGTTACATTACTTTTGTTTTAATTGATATTGTTTTAATATCATATTTTCCATTAGTTTCTACCATTTTATTTTTTAAAAATAATGATCAATTTGAATTTGTTGATAGTCAGCCAATTTTGACGGTTTGATATATCAAGTCTTTGAAATATAATAAACGAGAATTAAACTATTTTTTATAATAAACTAATTATGTTATATTTTAAATTGCAAGAAATATTCCGGGCTTAGGCCCTCATTTATATCAAAAAAAATAAATTGCAAGAAATATATATTCTCTTGTTTTTTCGTAAAAAAATATAGCAACAAAAAAAAAAAATTCTCTTGTTTTACTTTATATACTTTTTTTCTTTTTTGAGGGGACATACTTGCATGTAAATTATTCAAGTATTTACTCTCTTTTATTTAAAAAAAAATATATCAAGGTTCGGTATGTTGTGCCATTAATGCCATTTGCTATGCTTTATACTTGTCGTCCACGTACCGTGTAGTGTCATAATGGACTTGAAAACAGTACTGAAATTAGATTGGACCACTTGAACATTATAATTCATGTAGTTAACATTTTTATGATAATAATCTAATGTAGTTGAGATGTAGTAGAAGTGACAATATACACAAATTTTAAACAAAACGAGGATAATAAAAAATTCAGTTAGTGGAATTCACGATTCAGCTCAGCTTATTAAGATTGACTACTGCAACTACCTTTATTTTGTTGCACATAAAATCTTGTCATTGATCCATTTTCTAACGTGACATCATCGTCTTGTTTTATGTATATTAATTTTATGTCCAACCACTTCCTATGTCTCTTTCACATTTATTTTTTTTGTTATTCTTACCTAAATAAAATAAATACGCATAAATAGAACGGTATGACAGAATAATGAAATTTTATTAGATATCAATGAAAATTTATTTTTTGACGAAATATCAATGTAAACTAGTTAGATATCAAGATCGTCATTATAGAAATATACGTAGGGCCGTTTTTTCGAGAGTGCAAAGAATTCAATCGAACTGGATCTTCCAAAGTGATGGGCCTCAAGAAAAAAATTATTGCTCAATATCCTCACCTCCATTCAAAAAAGAAAAATAAACATGTTTCATGTTTTAATTTCTAAGTAAAAAAATCATGTACCATGTTTCTATTTCTAAGTAAAAAAACACGTCCTTAGTAAAAATAATTGCTAATTTTGATTTTGGCAGTTAATAATCATTATATGAATGTTATTTTGAATTTAAATAAAAGATTAATCTTTTAAAAAAATTGTGCGTTTTTTTATTAGGGGTCTATTTTTACTATAAGAGCCGAGCCTCCAGTTTCATAGGAACGGCTATGATACGTATCAAAAGTCGTATATTCAAATTCTTAAAAGTTAAAATTTATATTTTCCAATGCAAAGTTGATCTTTTTTGGTTCTTAACATGTGTTCTTTGTTTAGTGCACAAGTTAGCATGACCATTTTCTTAAATATCTAATTATATTTCATTTCTATTGAAATTGTTGTAATAGGGTATGCTAGCGGTGACATTAACAGCATGGTTACCACAATTACACCCTCCATCTTGCACACCTCAACAACAAGCACTGAATCAATGTGTTACTGCAAACTCATCTCAAGTTGGTTTTCTATTCATGGGACTTATATTTCTAAGCATAGGTTCTTCAGGTATAAGACCATGTAGCATACCTTTTGGTGTTGACCAATTTGACCCTACAACAGAAGAAGGAAAAAAAGGGATCAATAGTTTTTTTAATTGGTACTATACATCATTTACAGTGGTATTGTTATTCACTCAGACAGTGATTGTTTACATCCAAGACTCAGTTAGTTGGAAATTTGGTTTTGCTATACCAACTTTGTGCATGTTATGTTCCATAATTTTGTTCTTTGTTGGAACAAAGATTTATGTGCATGTGAAGCCAGAAGGAAGCATTTTTTCTAGTATTGCACAAGTTTTAGTGGCTTCTTTTAGAAAGAGAAAAGTGAAGCTTCCAAATGAGAAACATGTAGATGGGATTTTTTATGATCCTCCATTAATTGGGAAAGCCATTTTGTCAAAGCTACCTCCAACCAACCAATTCAGGTAAGATATCTCTGTCTTTGATTATTATTGCAATAATTATGTTTATTTATTATATACGGTCACGTATGTCGTTTTTTTAATGGGTCGTACTAACTCGTATCCTAAGGCACATGTTAAAGTTTTCAAAAAAAGAAAGTTTTATTTAGGAAAACTAAATTTCAATGTTTTGAGAAATAAATTGGTGCAATTTTTAATGAAAAATTTCTATCGCTGGTATCTTAACATGTGCCCAAGAATATAAATTATCATTTTTCCTGTTTTAAATATTATTAGCTAATAATTAGAGTTGCTAGTGCTACCACCAACAATAACTAACCCCACAAGAAATCTATACTTATTGCTTTTACAATTTATTCCCCTTTTGGAATCATTATTATATTTGATAGCCATTTTTATAAAGGAAAATTATTTTTGTGCACCTATTACTCATTCTACACCAAGAGAGGGATAGAAAGAGATAGATAGATAGATGTGATAAATAAGTAATGTGATAGGATGACAGATAGAGAAAACTAAGTGTTGAACAAGTGTAAGGAAATTAAAGGCATATAAATATAAGAATTGTTTTACAAAAATTTGATATCAATATTTTGTTAAAAAAAAAAAAGAAATTGGTATCTATATCTTAAAGAGTTATATCATTTTTACACACAAATTTGATATCAAATTTCGACAATAAATTAGATGGTTAGAATTGGGTCAAAGTTTCATTTCTCATGTCAAATTGTGAAACCAAAATGAGATTAACATTTTTTAAAAGACCAAATACAACTTTTTCATATTTAGCAAAATGATATGTAAGTTATTATTTATTACATTTGTTCTAAAATCTAACTATAACTTTATATGTATAATCTAGGGTTTTGGATAAAGCTGCTCTAGTAATGGAGGGTGATTTAAACCCAGATGGAACCATCGTTAATAACTGGAACCTTGTCAGCATCCAGCAAGTAGAAGAGGTAAAATGCTTAGCAAGAACATTTCCAATTTGGGCAGCCGGTATCCTAGGTTTCACTGCGATGGCGCAACAAGGAACATTTATTGTATCACAAGCCATGAAAATGGACCGACACCTCGGACCAAAATTCCAAATCCCAGCCGGTTCACTCGGAGTCATATCGTTGATCGTCATAGGCTTATGGGTCCCATTCTACGACCGGATATGTGTACCATCACTAAGAAAAATTACAAAAAACGAAGGAGGAATCACTCTACTCCAAAGAATTGGAATTGGCATGGTGTTCTCTATTCTATCAATGATTGTAGCTGGTTTGGTTGAAAAAGTTAGAAGAGATGTTGCAAATGCTAATCCAACTCCACAAGGTATTGCTCCTATGTCAGTAATGTGGCTATTCCCACAATTGGTCTTGTTGGGTTTTTGTGAGGCATTCAACATAATTGGATTAATTGAGTTCTTCAATAGACAATTTCCTGATCATATGAGAAGCATTGCTAATGCTTTGTTCTCTTGCTCTTTTGCTTTGGCAAATTATGTTAGTAGCATATTGGTCACAACTGTTCATAGTGTCACAAAAACACATAGCCATCCAGATTGGTTGACAAATAATATCAATGAAGGAAGGCTAGATTACTTTTACTACCTTTTAGCTGGGGTTGGAGTTCTCAACTTGGTTTACTTTTTGTATGTTTCTCAAAGATATCATTACAAAGGAAGTGTTGATATCCAAGAGAAACCTAAGGATGTGGAGTTAGGTTCAAAAGGAGAACTAGATTATTATCCAAAGAAGTATGAAGATTCTAAATAGATTATGTAGAAAAAATAAAAAAATAAAAATCAGTCTTTTTGTTTCAATGTGAGCTATGTATTAATTTTATATCATCAATTATCAATCAGTCTCCTAGTCTTGTGCAAATTAAAATAATCTCACGTTATTTTAACTAATGAGGATATTTAAATCAACAATCTTTAATGGAAATACTTTCTAAACAATATCATACTTTCTTATGGAAATACTTTCTAAACATTGTCTTACTTTCTTGTAAGAATAATCATTTGAGTATTTCACGGCTGTTGATGGTTATAGAACATGCAAACAAGTGTATAGAAATTAGAATATGATAGGCTATCGTATCATATTATACTTCTTTTTAGAGGAATCATATTTCAATTTGTTGTTTGGCAAGTAAATCACAATATAATAAGTAAATCTTATTTCCCTATCAATTCAATTGTGTTTTTCTAGTTAAAAAATAAAATAAAAATATGGAAAATATCTAGGAAAATCAAGCATAATGAGTGCATTTCACAATACAACATAAAAAATCAGACTCGTAGAGACTATAAATCTCCTAGGTATATACATAGCTTACTCATCTTAATAACTCACTCTAAACCTTAAATTTTATCAAATTTAATTGCCAAGTTAAGAAATTTATTAACTCAATCGACTCTATAATTTTTCGCAAAATTTTTAAACTATTTCATACTTTATCACATAATTTCAAATTAACTTTTTAATTAATAAGCTTTTTAACCATATATGTAAATGTTTTTTTTTAATAACCATATATGTAAATGTTGATTGTCACTTTACATAATATGACAATAGTCTATGTTTTATAATGAGTTATTTAAGTGCACTATGTCTTTCTCCGCCACATCACATGTTTTAAAACTATTAATAACCATATATGTAAATGTTGATTGTCACTTTACATAATATGACAATAGTCTATGTTTTATAATGAGTTATTTAAGTGCACTAAGTCTTTCTCCGCCACATCACATGTTTTAAAACTATTTCATACCTTTTTTTTTGGTGGTGATTTTATACCTTAAATATAAGAGAAGAGGATAGGATAGGGTAAGAAGAAAGTAAGATAGGTTTTCAATAGAATAGAAGCAAAGTCTTAACAATACAAGGCAAGGAAAGTATAATACTAAAAATGCAACATAATAAACTACACATTATTAATCCTCGCAAAAATCATGATGTCTTAACCACGAATTCTAGTTGCTTGCAGCTGCAAAGTGCCTTCAATACCTTTAAAAATTGAACTTTTGCTCATAATTGCAATTAGGCTTTTATAGACCATATCTGGTTCGCACAAATCGCGCCACGATGCTCATAGATCATGGCGTGATCCTTCACTTCTCCTATGTGTTCATCATCTCTAATGCAAAATCGCGCCACGATGCTCGAGAACATGTCTCGATTGTCATCAGATTTCAAATTTTAAATTCTGCGCTCCTCAGAATCGTGGTGTGAGCTCTAAATTGTGTCATGGATTTTCGCGAAAGCTCTAAATCGACGGTCTTAACTCGTGGTACGGTTCCTTAATTTCAAATTTTGATTTTCTGGTTCTTTTCCGGCATCCAAATTGTCCAAATCTCAATAAAACCTTACTAAAGCACACTAAAATGAGTAAAATTGATGTAGGAGGGTTTCCTTAATAATTTTATATTTTAGCCTAATTTTATTATTTGTTTGTTTTGTTTTTAGTTTGTTATTTTCGGCTCATTAGAGTTTTGTTATTTCCCTATTTAAGCTTAACAGTTGTAGCCTAATAGGCAACTTTTATTCATTCAATAATATTTCAGAGAGTTTTCTCAGTTTCTGGTGCATTCTTGAACCCTATTTTCACAAGTTTGTCGCTTGAAAACTTGTTTCTTTTCAATCTAGGTTTAGCGCTTGCTAACCCTTGCTTCCGACTCCGTCAAAAATAAGACAATAGAATAGAGTGTTATCATATTCCCAAACTTGCATAGCTACTTCTCCTCAAGGTACGATTTTTTTATTGAAAAACGACTGTAAAATAACAACTTAACCCACCAATGGTAGCTTAAAAGTTCATCTCCCAACCAATGGTTTTATTGAGCCCTCTTGCTTGACGCGTCCTCCTTTCGACAACTTATCTCAAGTGATAAATATATCTATACGTACACACAACTGATATACAGAACTACCATATTAACATAGGCTTGAAACTTTTCTAAACAATCAATTAAATCAATATCACATTACACACTTTTGAGGTCTTTGAGAGTTATAACGGAGCTTAACTACCTACATGTGAGATATTTTTGGGAAAACAAGCTAAATAGAAATAAAAAATGGAGTTAAGTGCCTACTACTATCTTAGTTCAGTTACAAACAATTTTATCCCATGCAAATCAAGTTAGAGTACTAGAGAACTCAGTTCATGTCGAGACCAATGTTTTGAAAATTTGTCTCTATTCTTTTTATATATATATTCTGTAAACCGGTCTTAGATGATTCAGTTCAATGTTTTTCTGTTTCCTTTTTTTAAGAGACATATGTGTGATCTATTTTCTCTCTGGTACCCATACCACAAACTTAAATAGTTGATAGTTCCAAAAACAATCTCAAACTTATGATTCAGCATATACGACGCAAAACACTACCTAACTCCAAAACGAGGGATAAATATTTCACTTAAGGTGTCTCGGCTTGTAATGCAGGTTGTCACTAAATAAAAGGGGAGTAATTTATAAGCTTAAAATTGGTTTAATAAAGGATAAATAAGTACTTCATACAGGGTGGCTCAAAAAGGCTCTAGGTACCAAACAATTTATCACAGTGTGCAAAATATAACCCATCAACATGTAAAGAAGCTTTAAGAATACTCATCTTATGAGGCAAACTACTGGATCTTAAGGAATCTAAAAGGGGTCTTTCTAGTATCCTAGGAAGCTTAAAGAATACTTATCTTAGAGAAGCTTTAAGAATACTCAACTCAAGAGGTAGGTTGTCAGATCTTAAGGAATCTAGAAGAGGTCATTCTACTAGCTTAGAGATTCTTAGATAATATTTGGTCGACAATGCTTTTTGGTCAGGATTCTTTATAAGACTAGATAGATCTCTAGTGGGTAGCATGAAGATGAGGTTAGAACAATATTTACAGTTCCTAGAAAGGAAGAGTAAATAATACTTTGATTAGTGGATTAAGTCATCGACTTTACAAAGAAAAATTACCTCTGTAAGAGAAAGACTAGATATAGAAACAGTTGTTATGAACTTTGGACTGAAAATCTCATTACAGACCACTTCACCTTGTCCCAAGTCTCGTGCTTGGGGGGCTTGTGGACTACTCATATCCAAATGAAAGGACAACGCCCTTCATAAGGGTCAAAGTGACCTTAGGCATGCCCCTATGGCGCCGCCTCAAGGAAACTTCTAGAAACCTTGGAAGTGGTATGGGAGCGACCCGGGCCCAAGTAACTTAGAGCCTAAGTCATGGAAATACAAGCCCATTGAAGGCTATAAATACACATCTTAAGAGCATTCTAGGGCATGACCTAAACAAACTAAACCCTAGTTTTATAGATTGTACTCATGCAAGTACAAACTGACATAAAAATTCTCCTGTGTTTTCTTTATACCTACTCTTTGGTCTTTATAAATATTTTTTAAGTCTTTTCTTCACCTTCTTAAAAAAAAGTATTTTCTTCACAAACCTCTTAATAGAATGTTCTCTCTAAAAACCCACTTGGATTGGTCTAATGGTATTGGCTTGGGACCTGAGAGTGTGCTCCTCTTCAAGGTCTCAGATTTGATTCTCTCGTGCCTAATTTAGGCGGGTTAATTTAACTTCTTCAAACAAAAAAAAAAGAATGTTCTCTCTAAAAAGAAGAAAAGTTCTTCAATACATTACGTAAATTGAAAATGATTTTAAAGCACACATTACGATTCAAATCTCATTTCTTGTATTTTTCGGTATCTTCATTTAAGATCTACCAAATCTAAATAAAATGGAAAATTCAACATTCATCTATTAATGTCCAATAAGACGCTTTTGTACCTTTGCTCTTATCTTTGGTTTAGGTTTGGAACGTCATTGTCAGATTAAACAATTGCATACTTTAATGCCAAGCAAGAGCCAACTTTGAATAACCTACTAGCTAACCTGTGCTAGTTGGCCTGCAAGTCTTGATGGAGGAAGAATTTATTGTATGAGTTAAAATGATTTCAAGAGAAGATGATGGTCGCAAATTCCGTCACTAATGTTCGCTAACTTGATTTTCATGGAAGATATAGCTTTCCACGTATAATTTTTTTTTAAAGAAATCAAAATGGAATATATTAACAAAGGCGATGTAATCTCATCAGTACAAGACGTACCTCCGGGAACACCCCTACCAACAAAGAGTCATACAAGATATATACAAGACTATGGTCAGTTGAGGCCCAAACAACGCATAGGGTCCGACCACCAACTCTGAGTGTCATACACAAATGTAGTGTTTTTCGCTTTTAGCCACCACAAAGAATGAAATTTAACTTGATCTAAGCACAAATGCATTAGTGATGGATTTCGTTCCCTCCCAAAATTTCATCAATAATTCGCATGTTTTTAGCAGTGATTATGTTAATATCGCCTTGAATACAAATATTTATATATGGGAAATGCTTTATCTCGCGAATTCATTCTTCGCGAAAAATTCACAAATGCTTTTAACTATAGAATAAAAAATTGACCAGCATGCTTTTAACTATAACTTGTTCACCTTTACTCCTCCAAATTTGATTTATATTAATAATTACAACCAAATTTGTAATTTAGAACATTCATTTTGATTCAGTGGGAGCCTAAGCACAACAGAGATGCATGGGAACATGGATACACATCTAGTATAGGAAACAGACAATTAACATTACCTTTTGATTCTAATTTATATAGCAAATAAGCTTCCGGTTCTATTGGATTTGGCTAGAAATGGCCGTGAAGCTTTCCGTCGCAGCATAATAGGTTGTAGGCGTGGGGTTTTGTATCTGTGTTGGCGATAGAATCTCTCACCTTCACGAAGTTTGGTTCTATACAACTTAGATGTGGTTTCAAAATCCTCATCGGTCTACCTGATGTTGGAATGTTTGGCTCGAAAGAGACGTTAGGCTTGTTGCTGTCGCAAGGAGTTGTTGGTTCTTGGATTCATTCCGTGTTGACGGTTTGTCCATACACCGCCTGTTAGACATCCACCGGTGTTGTTTTTATTTCTTTGTATTACCCGTTTGG
>Ga0315913_1009060_pt1 | contig 11709 bp, 8 predicted proteins | sample MpolsnodulesMG_FD_207736 | JGI IMG/M metagenome (GOLD analysis project Ga0315913, IMG submission 207736) | Medicago polymorpha root nodule microbial communities from Los Angeles, California, United States - small nodules | ecosystem: Host-associated > Plants > Roots > Nodule | place: USA... | reverse complement strand
TATATATAGGCTTAATTGCAGTTTTGGTCTCCCTATTTTCACTATTTTGCAGAATTGGTCCCCCTATTTTAAAATTTGACAGTTTTGATCCCTCCATCATATTTTTGAACTATAAAAATATGAAGATGGAAAAAGTTCAACATTGATGAAGTTGCAACAAAATTCCCTTGAAAACTTCATTTAAAACATGTCATATCACAATATTTTAGTTAAAATATTTGATAAAGGGACCAAAATTGTCGAATTTTAAATTGGGGGACTAATTTTGCAAAATGATGAACATAAGAGGACCAAAACTGCAATAAAGCCTTATATATATTATTAATTTTTTTTAAACAAAGGAGTCTTGCCAAAGAAGTAAGCTCCAAAATATATATATTAATAAGAGAAAAACCAAGATACAAAAAAAGGGAGGACATGCAGCCTAACCCTTAAAGAGACTAAGAGAATCTAAAATAGGGAAGACCTAACCTATTTCTAACAAAATCCATCCCAATCTGAGATGGAGTATTGCCCCACCAAAAAGAAGTATTTAGAGATAAGCCTATAGCAGCTAATTTGTCAGCACAATGATTCCTTTCTCTAAATATATGTGTTATGAAAAAAAGACATTGAAGAAGCAAGATACATGCAATTCTCCCATCTGTTTCTTAGTTGCCAATGAACAACACATTTTGATTTGAATGCTAGAGTAACCAACATAGAGTTAGTTTTCAACCAAAGATGATTCCAACCCCTATTATGAGCAATTTCAATTGCAGTCATTGCACCATTAAACTCAGCACACGGAGAGTTTGAGTTTCCCAAATTTAAGGCAAAAGCTCCTAAGAACTCAACATTGCAAATTCTAAATAAACCGCCACAAGAAGAAGAGTAAGGGTTATCAATAGAAGCACCATCAATGTTGCATTTGACCCAATTAAAAATAGGAGGTTGTCATATAACTTCTTTAATCGTAGGAGCATTCCTATATGTCATATGAACTGAGAAAGCCTTAAGGATAACAAATTCAGAGATGGAAGAGTTAGCATGCAATTTGGAGTTGTTTCCACAAAGGGCAGTATTTGTAATGATAAGTTTGATAATTGATCTGGAGTTGATTTTCTTATCATTTTATCTTTATCTTTATCTTTATCTTTATCTTTATTATAAATATTTACCTTCAATCAAATAAAGAGTACACATGACATATTCACACTGTTCATTGCATTTAATGCTTTTCTATCAACCAATCAAAATGCATCATGACTCATAATTTTTTATTAGCCAACCAAAATGGATTATAACTCATTTATTTTTTATCGGCCAATAAAAATTGATCATGGCATGATTTTTTTTCCTATATATAGACATTTTGTCTTTCATTGTTTTCATCTACCTTTTCATTCCATAAAAAAAGAGGCATTTTGTGTCTTATAAAGCATGGAAGTTTAATCACTTGATGCTAGATTATGGGATTGATTTACTTTTTTAGTTGTATGTGTTTACTAACGCTACTTTTTTCTGGCATCCTAAATGTTCCATAGAAGTGTTTCGACTCTGGTTTGAGGGGGCAGGGAATGCATATTTTGGCTTGCAGTTTTCTGTTGTGTGCATCCTTTGGGTTTCTGGTGTAATTTTTGAGATTGTTTTTTCATTGCGGTTGTTTCTATGTGCATCTTTGTTGTGAAACCGTTTTTCTTTGGTTCACACCATGTAATTTGAGCAAGATTTATGTAATTGAAACACATATTAACGTCATTATGATTTACTATTGCAGTGTTTCACTTATATGTATCAAAAACTTCAATCAATCATTAAGCAATAATCACGGTTTCTCATAGCACATAATCATAGTTTCTAGCTCTATAAGAAATGTGTCATAAAGTCGTGGTTTTAAGGAAATATTAATAAATTATCTTCAATACAAACTTGATCAAATCAAAACATACTCATCGTTTTGTACCAATCACTCGAGTTTATCTTTTTTCTGCGAGTCATTTCTTTTTGTACTCAATTACTTCATTTGATTTGTAGTTTTTTTTTTTTTTGAGAAAGTTTGATTTGTAGTCTATTTGTTTATTTATTGAATGCAATTCTTCAATCTAAACTACCAAATTATTAGTAATATATTTTCTTATCAATTAAGCAAAATTCACTCTTAAATATTTTTTTTTAAAGAACCTAAAATAAAGTTATTATATTCAATTTTTTTAGAATACTAAATATTGTGTGTATAAATACATTTGCATTTATATTGAAAAATAATAAACAATTTTCAAATAACATACAATATTTTTTAAAAAAAGATAATGCTTGGTGATGAGAACTAGGTGAGAACTACCTTGAAATGAAATTCAACCAAGAGTTTAATTGACTAATTTTGTTTCCAACCATCAATGTATTCATTTAAACGGAACTATTTAGAGGGGCGTGTTTGTTTCAAGTTATATTTGTTGATTCCTGGGAATAAAATGATAGAAATGTATATGCCTATGTTTGTTACAAGTTTACTAAATTTTATTCCCGGATATAAAATGTTCCTGGGAATAGAAAATTTTCCCAAAGAAAATGATGGGAATAAGTTCCCATGGAGATGAGAATAAATTCCTATGAAGTTACCAATTATAATCCCTATTTTTATGGTTCTTAGGAATATTATAAAGTTAACCAAACATATTTTTTCTAAATACTTTGGAATAAAATTCTCATTTTTATATTCCAAGGAATGTTATTCCTAAGAATAAATTTGGTAAACTTAAAACAAACACACGCTAAAGTTTATTTACTTATTCCAAATTTTAGCCTTTAATTCTATTATCAATTAATGGCTTAGATTGGTTAACAATAAGTAATACCAAAGACTTTAATTTTCTTCTAGATTGGAGTTAACACTCATCACTTTAAGATGGCAAAACAATTAATTACTTTTAATACACCTAAGGAAAAAAATTGGTAAAGACCGTGAACAAAAACTGGGGCTTGTGCACGCTTATTACATTCTAGTGGATCTAGTTTATCTTGTGCAATATCAAGTTTAATCTACCTTCTAGTTCTCTCATTTCTAGCAAATAAATGGGATGAAGCTAAAAAATTTCCTCAAACCATAACAAAAATAAGAGTTTGAATAGTTCATTATTTCAAAGTTTGAATTGATAATGGAAAAATTTACGATGATTTGCTTTCTTCCATGCCTTGTTTCAAAAAATGGTTATCTTTTCTTGTCCTTGTTTGTTAATCAGGAATTCTCTGAACAATTTTAAATCTTCTACATTTTTGCCGTGATAGAGTTTTAAAGTTTTGCTGATAAGCTTTTACCAATTTTTTTCCTTATGTGCATAAAAAAAACGAAGGGGGAAGAATAAAAAAAAAATCAATTATATTTATAAGTCATTAATTTGTTTTTCCATTTTAAAGTGATAGCCTTAACTCCAATAGAGAAAAAAATTATAGTCTACCATATCACTTATTATTAATCAATCTAAACCATCAATTGAAAATAGACTTAAATGCTAAGATTTGGAGTAAGTAAACAAACTTACTCTTGGAGTCAAAATATTCCCCCTCTTATTTTTAATAAAAAAATAATTTTGCTTCTGACCAGCCCGTGTATTCCGTAAATGGAGTGTTATTTATTTTTGACAGAGTAAAGGGAGTATTATGTTACTATTATAAAATTACACTGCCTCAAATACACATGTTCCTGAATTTTCGCACAATAATGTTCCGTACTATATAGTAAAAATGATAAATATTTATGAAACTTAATTGTGTTTACTAAATTGCTTTTTGGAGAATGTCTTCTTGACAAGAAAAAAGTCATTTTTTGAAGATCAATGTTGAATATACTTTTCTTTTTAGGGGAAGGTTGAATTATACTTATAAATTTTTTGGGAGTTAATTATATTTATTTTTCATGTGATTTGAAAAATTAATGGACAAAATTGAAAGTTTTTTTTCTCTCTATAAATTAAAAAATAATAATATTTATAAAATCTAAACTAGGTACAAGATGTGCAAATAAGAGATAAAAAAAAACAAATACAACATATCTGATGAAATGCTCTAGGCTAAACATGTACCAACATAGTAACAAAAAAAAAAATGTACCAACATAGCTGTTAAAATTTTCCATAAAAAAGTTATAATTTAATTAGGAAGCAAACATGAGTAGAATCAATGTATTCCTCATAGCAAACACCATTTAAGGGTCAAAGTAAAACATTTTTATTTTTCTCTATAAGGAATGATTTTGTGGTGTATAAAAAGCATTGATTAAGTTCATATTATTTTCTCCCTCTCCAACAAGCCGGCCCTAGTTCTCTCTCTCTCTAGGTTTTTTCTTCCAGATTTTCCATTGAGGGGTGGTTTTGGGTCAATTCTTGACTTGAAATCACTCCTCTTCATTTTTTTCTCTATATTTCAATCTAAATAAGTGGTTTTCACGTAGATCTAGGTTTTTTCTTTGTGATTTCATCATCTAAGTGTGGTCGTTTGTTGTTCGTCGTCTTGTGCGGCGTTGTTTGATTTCCTGTCTTCTTGCGGTGTTCATTTGGTTCATATTGAAGATCAATTATTCAATCAAAGATTTGGGCGTCAACGTTGCAGATCCGGAGACCATAGATATTCCGGTCACTTTAATTTTATCATATATTTTTGTTGGCATTATGCCGTTGTATGCTATTAACTTGGATGCTGTGAGTTTTTTCGCAGATTCATCCTTTACGTTTTTAGCGGTGTTGAATGATGTAATCTCTCGATTTGAATGAATGAATATCATTTTGTTTTTGTCAAAAAAAAAAAGTTCATATTATTTATTTCCAAAAAAAAAGTTCATATTATTTGTAGAAGCAAAAAAAATAAAAACCTGGGTGATAAGAAGGGTCAAAGAAAAACATTATTTTTTTTTATTTATATAAGGAATGACTGAATGGTACATAAAAAACATTATTTATTATTTAAGTTGATATTATTTTCTTGACAAAAAAAGGTTCATATTATTTTTAGAAAAATATAAAAACAATTGTTATAAGTATGAATAAATTAATTACTCAAACGTTTTTTTTTACTCATGTGTTTTAAAAAATAATTATACCTTTTTTTTCGTTTTTCAAATGATGTAATTTTTTTTTTGTAATATATATACTATATTATTTGTAGCAAATTTTGGATCTATACGTTAATGTAGTGATTTTTTTTCTATAGATATTAATTCTACTTTCACCTTTCATCACAAAATTCTGATATTTAACCAAATAATTCAAAATTCTTCCAATTTTTATTATATTTTTGGGTTTTCAACAATGCTCATTATTTGTAAAATAAAAATGCTCACTCACATTTTTTCACTGGGTCCAAAATCAATAATCTTGGAGTTTGTTCGTTAATTAGTTTTTCGTTTGTTTTTTATGTATTAAATTGCAAGCATCCATTGTCGCTAGACATGGTGATGATGAATGCATTTTTCTACATTTGTATTAATTATTATTATTATTATATATTCGCATTAATTTTTATTATTATTATTATAGTTAATTTATCTTATTTGATTAGTAAATATGTTTTTGTCTTCATTTTTAAATTAAGAAAGTGTCAAACAATCATATAATGTGATATAGTATGCAAAAAATATTGGGAAGAAGAATATAACAATGGTTCTTCTAACATATGCAACATTGAACATGTTAAAGCAACTAAAAGTGATAAATTTTTATTGAAAAACAACAATTATTTATTAAAAAGGTTATATATTTGATACAAAATGTACAAGTTCCAATGCAAAGTTTTTTTTTTAAACTTCTTTTTTTTTTTGACAGAATTTTTTTTTAAACTTCTTAACACGTGCAAATTTGCACATGATAGAAAAATCCATATAACAAATTCTTAAAAATTAAATGAGGTGTTGAATAAGTGTTTGAGAATAATTTATGTTCAAATATAAGGGTTGTTAATACATAAATTTAATTCTTAAAAAAAAGAAGACATAATTTGATTCATTAAATCAAGATAAAATTCAGGGTGTGGATATGGAGTAACTTTTTTTTTTTTTTTTGTGAACTCTCCGATTCTCATAGAAAGAGATTTGTTAACCATCTAAAGGATTGACATAAAAAAAATTATATACATAAAAATTCCCAAATCCTCTAAAAAAAATTCAAACAAAATGATATATATAAAGAAAATCACCAAACAATATTGTCTATTGTCAGATCATTTTATATCCCATTTCTATTTATTTTAGAATACATTACTTAAATCACTTTCATGTTTATTTTTTTATTATATATTTCTAAAAATTGATTTTTCTACACAAAGTTAAAATTATCAGTCTTCTAAACATACTTTAAAAATACTATTTAGTCAATAATTAATAACAACCTATTTAGAGATAAAATTTTGTTCCACTAATTTATTTCACCTTTCTATCAGTTTCTTTATTTTTTTATTAGGCATATATTAGTTGTTAGTAAATTTTTAGAGGGAGGGGAAAATGTTTTTTGGGGTTCGAACTCGAAATCCCCAACTTAAATTCCCTTCATCGTCCAATAGCTCACTTTCGTACTGTTAATGGATTCTATAACTAAATTAGGTCATTAAAATAATTAAAGAGACAATTATGTCTTGACAATAATAAAAATTAATAATTATGTGATTAAAAATAATAAGTAAAAAATGGTACAATTATATCTCTGACATTAAAAATAATAATTTGATCCACTCGCAAAAATTTGGCCAATATCCAATCTATGCGAGCTATTCTTTTGCCCTTTGAAGAGTTGTCTGGGTTAAAGGTGAATTTCTCGAAAAGTATGTTGGTGGGGGGTGAATGTTACTGGCTCCTGGTTGTCTGAGGCAACATTAGTCTTAAATTGTAAGGTTGGTTCTATTCCGTTCATGTAACTTGGTATGCCTGTTGGTGGTAACGCATGTCGGTTGTCGTTTTGGGACCCTCTCATTGGTCGTATAAACTCTAGATTGTCGGGTTGGAGGTCGAGGTATCTGTCTTTGGGTGGTCGTCTGATTTTGCTGAAGTATATGTCCTGTCATCTCTGTCTGTTTATGCTCTTACTTTTTTCAAGGCTCCATCAGGTATCGTCTCCTCTATTGAATCTATTTTAAATAATTTTTTTTTTTGGGGGGAGTGTAGACCACATGAAAATTATATGGGTTGACTGGTAGTCTATTTGTCGGAGTCAGGAGGTTGGAGGTTTGGGGGTAAGGAGAATTAGGGAGTTTAACCATGCTTTACTAGGGAAGTGGTGTTGGAGGGTGTTGGTGGATAGGGATAGTTTGTGATATAGGGTGTTGTAGGCACGTTATGGTGTGGAGGAAGGCCGTTTATATCAGGGTGGTCGCGATGGCTTTCTATGGTGGAGGGACATTTGTCTGTTGTGTGAGGATGGGTGGTTTAACAGCCATGTTAGTTGCTCTGTTGGCGACGATATTAATACTCTATTTTGGATTGATGTTTGGGTGGGCGGTGTGTCGTTACGGGACATACATAGTAGATTATTTGATTTGTTGACGCTGAAGGAGGTGTCAGTGTCTGCGATGTGCAACTTAGGGTGGGGGATAGATGGCGGAGCTTGGCAATGGAGACGTAGGTTGTTTGCTTGGGAGGAGGAGTTGGTAGGGAAACTTAGGATTTTACTTGAAAATGTTAATTTGCAGGTTACTAGGAAAGATAGATGGTTGTGGAGGTTGGATTCATCTTCTAATTACAACGTTCGTAGTGCCTACAAGTTTTTGAATGAGCAGTTTCACCTTGCTTCTGAGGTCCAATTACCACCCATTTGACATAAGGACGTCCCTTTGAAGGTGGTGTTGTTTGCGTGGCGTTTGTTCCGTGATAGACTCTCTACCAAGGACAATCTCTTTCGTCGTCGGATTATTGACATTGAAGCTCAATCTTGTGCAGGAGGTTGTGGTTTGGTCGAAACATCTTCTCACTTATTTTTACACTGTAACTTATTTGGCTCTGTTTGAAACCATATTTATCGGTGGGTTGGTGTTTCTGCGGTTATGCCTGCTAATGTGGCAGATCATTTTATTCAATTTAGTCATATTGGTGGTGTTGCTAAGACGAGGCGGTCGATATTACAGGTTATATGGTTTGCAGCAACGTGGGAATTATGGAAAGAAAGAAACAACATAATTTTTAATACTATAGAAAGCCCTATTTCTCAGGTGGTGGACAAGATCAAGGCAGTAACCTTTAGGTGGTTGAAGGTGAAGCTCGTTACTCTTCCCTTTAATTATTATGGTTGGTGGCTCAGTTCGTTTACCATCCTTGGTATAGGCTAATTTTTGGTTTCTTTCTTTTGGTTTCTGTTTTTGGCACTCGGTGTTGCTTTGTAAATATTACTAACACTTTTTCTGTATTTCTTGGTGTTTCTTCCTAAGTACTTCTTGTGCTAGGAGGGTCAATGTCGTCGTAATATATTCCATTTTAGTCTCTTCAAAAAAAAAAAACCATAGTGAGATATAGTATAAATTTTCCAATTTGTTTTTTTGAAACTAAAAGTTGCTTTTATTTTTTCTTAGCAACTAAATTGGGTCTCAATTTTTAAACAATACTAAATTTTGTCTTCATTCAAAATTCAATTGTGTCATCCTTGGCGACGATGTTAGCTTATAGATTTAAGTTTTACAATATCATATTTATAATCAAACATTTTTTAGAATCATGTAACACCAATTTAGCGCTCATCATTGTATTTTTAGCAATAGCAATGAAAATCTAATGGTTTCCACGCAAATATATATATATATGGAAACATGAATTTCAAAGTAAATAAGGATGCATACTTTCTTGCCTTTTAAATTCGAAACCTTAACCATCATTTCCTTTATTTTCATTTCCACATATTTCATCTATTTACAAATCAAAATTTGTACATATTTTTTGTTCCGTACGTATGTAACTCATTTACCAAAGATCAAACGTGAAGGAGTTTGAAATAAAATAAAAAAAATTGATTTTGTTAATTAATATAAAAATAATTAAGCAAATGACATAAAAAAGCCAACAAAACATTGACACCATATTTTTGACCAAAAACCTTAAGACATTAGGTCTATGGGTCATTTAACTAGTTGTTTCTTAAAATCTACTCTTGAGATTTAACTGGCAATTGATATATCACAATATTTTCTCCCTCGAGTATGACAAAATTCTAGACCATGCTTAGCACAGGTGTCCATACTAGTTGAATCTAATTTGGTTTCTGCAAAACCAAATAGTATTAAAAGTGTTGATGACTGCAGGCAAGATGACCAACCTATACTGGGGGACCAGCTTCTGTTGCAAAGATCCAGAACTTCATAGATTGAAGAAAAGTTGCAATTTATATTTAACAGGGAGAGTAACCATAGCCAAATAGAACTTGCATAACTACACCGGAGAAACCGGTGATTTGTAGTTTCAGCTGAAGAATTGCACAAACTGCACATTCAAGGACGGAGGCAACTTCTGAAAGATAAGTTGTCATCAGTTGGTAGCTTGTTATGCAAGCTTCTCTAAATTAGAAGGGACATTGAAGGGGGGATTTAAGAATGCCGGATAAGTTTAGCCCAATGAACATTTTGACCAGTATTGCAATGAAATAGGTAGGCATCTTTAAAAGATAGTTCCCCATTGTGAGATTTATTCCAAATGAATTTGTCTTCTTTACCAACCAGAGGGATTGTAGCTTTATCAATAATATCATACAGGTTGGGAAAAATTTGTGTGATGCTCTGAGGAATGTTCCAAAAGGAGTTATTGATAAACATGCTAACAGTTGCCTGAAGCCTGTGATGATCCAATGGATGAATATTAAGAGCAGAAATTAGGGTTTCCCCACACCATGAGTCACTCCAGAAGTTTATGTCACTTCCATCACCTAGAAGCCATGAAGTGTTAGCAATCACTTCTGAGTACTTGTGCCCGATGCTACTCCAAATAGATGAAGAGATGTGATAGGATATAGGAGATTGCTTCCTCAATACTCTAGATCTTAGAAATTTTGGCCATTGAAGATTTGACTGCAGTAGTTCCCAACATAGTTTTAGATTTGCTCCCTCGTTGATTTTGGACAAGGATCTAATTCCAAGCCCCCCTCTTTTGTTGGAACACAAATTTTGTGCCAAGCAACTGTAACAAATTTACAATCATCTAAAAACAGGAACAAGTTAACAACCTACATTACGATTGATTTTAACTAATGGAATTTGATATATTAATTTAAATGTTTATAAATTATATTCATACTTAAAGATGTGAGTATTAATGGAATTTGATATATTAATTTAAATGTTTATAAATTATATTCCTAAACTAAGTGGCAACTTAACAACCTACATTACTTGGTTTTAACTAAAAATCATCACCTTCTCTTTAACAATGATTTAAAGATTTGGGTATAAATGTAATTTGATATATTAATTTAAGTGTTTATAAATTGTACTCATTTTTTTTTAAACATATAAATTATACTCATAAATAGGATGAGAATAGGTCAGACCGTCCTACAACCTAGTCTACGATAGGTCAGACCTTTATCTTAAATAGAGAAAACTTGTGCTTTTTTAAAAGCTTATTTAACTTAAAATGTCAGACCACATGCTGTTTAAAATGTCTCTTAAGCCTATTAGGCCGGTCTATTTAAGTAAATATGAATATTATTATTATTATATTATATTTTCTTTTTTGAATTAAAATATAAATTTGTTAACTAAGTGATTTAAACTTATTAGTATACATTAATTTTTAGCATATTTAAATGCTTTATTATAAACTAAAATTGAAATATGATACAATATATAGTTAAATTCCTTAAAAACTCATGTTGATTATAAAAAAAGAGTTTAATTTAATCGATATATTAGTTCACTAGTCTATTTAAACTTAGATTGCATTGCTTATTTAAGGATGTTCATATATATGATATATGCTTTTAAACATGTTAGCAGATCATATCAGATTTTCAAAACGTCAGACTCAGCCCTAAAAAGTAATCTTATGACAGGCTGTAGTCCAGGCTCATGCGTTGAAAAATTTGACAAGTCAGACTTAGACCTTGAAAAGTCTAGCTCGACCTAACATATTCTCACCCCTCCCTCCGATGATGTTTAATCTCACCCAGGTCGTTGGTCTTCCATATACATGCATGCTGTGAGCAAAACTCTTGTAGATGGATTAGTATATCAAGTTTTCTATGAAGACAAATATGTATATTTATACATATTATTTTTATTTCACTTTTCTATACCCTCTCTCTCCCCCCCTCTCTCTCATCTACAAGTTTTATAAAAAATTGTAATACGATGTCATATAGATAAATTACTCCAGTAAAATCTTTTTCAAAATTTTCGGTAAAACTTACTTGATTCAAATTCCTTTTTTAATTTCTCTTTTGATTCTTGAGGTATCTTCCATAGAGATGTAGCATGTTGCATATTTTCGCAGATCGTCGAGTGTCTATTTGAAATTGAATCAGAAGGTGGGCAGATCTGCTCTTGAAATGGTGACAATGTGTTGTTTTTGGATTTCCAAACTGTTGTATTTGGATTTCCAAATTCTATTATCTACCGAAGTTGTTACTAGGTTGAGTCACGACCAGATCGCTCTCTTTAAGACGTTTCGTGGCACTGTCCAAAATTGTGCAAGGCAGACTATCAACCACGCCGCCTCCAGGATAAAACAAGCCCAGCTACAACTGTGCGGTTAACTACTGCACTGTAGAAAAC
>Ga0315913_1009059_pt1 | contig 11710 bp, 8 predicted proteins | sample MpolsnodulesMG_FD_207736 | JGI IMG/M metagenome (GOLD analysis project Ga0315913, IMG submission 207736) | Medicago polymorpha root nodule microbial communities from Los Angeles, California, United States - small nodules | ecosystem: Host-associated > Plants > Roots > Nodule | place: USA... | reverse complement strand
AACATCTAAACAACTTATTCCCTCCGATCACATTTATAAGTAAAAAAACAAAGGTTCATTGATTAATTAATGTATTTGGCCACATTTATAAACCACATACATTAGTTATTTAATGAACCTAAATGTTGATTTTTGCTTATAAATATGACCGGAGGGAGTACCCTATATGTGTGATACTACATTATTTGACGAGCATAATAAATTATTTGTAAAAAAATATGACATAATTTATAACATATTTTACCTCTTTTCAATAAATTTTTTTAAATACATGCTAAATTTATAAGAAAAAAACAATTATTCTACGTAATCATATATTTCCTTTATTTATTAACAGAGTACATTGATACAATACAAATCTAAAATCACTAAAAACAAAAAGAATAAATTTGCAAACAAACACAACAAACTCACAACATCAATGTTAATAACATAAAACAGAAAAGTATCTATACCTACAAATACGACTATATTCAAGTCTCCGGAATGCTCATGTCTTCTGATCTGCAACGTTGGCGACGCTAAAGTCATCGATCAAATCTACACTTGCTCAAAGTTAATCTTCAATCCTAAATTAAATAAACACTGCACTAAGACGTGAAATAAAAAACACACTGGACAAAGACGAGAAATCAAACAAACACAGTCGTGCAGAGACAATGAAATCATAAAAACAAATGAAAGAAAAATGAAAATATATGGAAATCACTTATTCAATTAGGATAGAAGGAAAAACAACTCGGAGGGGATGATTTTGGGTCAAAATTAACCCTAAATCAATCCTCTTTGGTAGACAAGAAGAAGAAAGGGGCGACGACTAGGGTTTGAGAAGGAGAGAAGAGAGAGAAAAAGATAGAGGTATGCAAGGAAGTTTTTGAGTTTGTCATAAAAATTGAAATGCTAGAGAAACATAAATTAAATTTTAAAGTAAATTATAAAAATGCAAACCTTATGACATACAAATAAAATTGTATGTTTAGAGGTAACAAAATTATTTTTAAACTTAATTCTTACTCTATCACGAGCTCACAAAATTTATTAATGCACTTCATAACCAAGGCTAACTCTTCTGGACAATCAGCATCAGAAATGCAGGGAATGAGACCTATGTTGGAAAATAGGAAAGTTACTAAAAGATGATATAACATTATGTATAAGATAAATTAGAAAATTGGAAAGTGGTGTGAAAAAAGACATACCACCATTGGTTACAACAATAAATATGGAAAGAAAGATGATCAAATCATACACAAACATGAGAATTTGAGCCATATTTTTCTTTCTCATTTACATGTAATAAATAATTTTTTTTATCGCTTTATAAGTAAAAAAATTAATCATGCTTTGTTCAGGTAAATAGTTTTTAGCACTTAGGAGTTGTCAAAAGCCATTTATAATATTGGAATTAATGATTTTTTTTGACAAATATTGGAATTAATGTTAAATGTCTCCAATAAATATGTCATGTGTGTCCCCGTGAACTTAGCTTAATTAGTAGGAATATTGCATAATATATGCAGGAGTCGTGGTTTGAACCCCAAACACTCCACTTATTCACTTTAAAAAAATGAATTCTTAGCCACTAACCTACTTAAGAGAAAAAATGTATTTGTATCCTTTGGCTCTTTCAATTGATCACCTAACATTAATAAATATCTCACATAATTTAAGTCTAGATGGTCATCAAAGATCAATAATGAAATGTAAAAACATGTCACGTTTATCCCTTTATCTCACTAAATTGATCATTAATCTTTATAAATATTTCACAAAAAAATATTGATGATCATAAAAAGTTCATTACTTATTTTGTACTTTTAAACGTACATGAATACTATTGGTTTTTTCTATGTTACCCCTTGATGATTTGGGGGTAATTTACCCCTTTCAAAGAAAAATTTCTTTCATCTTTGTTTTTAAAATCATTTATCATTTTTATCTCAACAACATCAAACTTCTTCATTTCCTTCATTTAACATGTGATCTCCACATTCTTCGTTTCATAATCGAATCATATTTGTTATTGGGGGTAATTTATCCCCAATTCATTAAGGGTAATGTATTTCGGTTTTTCTAACAATTAGTTATCATTTTTATCTCGAAAACATTAAGTTTCTTCATCTCCTTCATTCAACACGTGATCTCCATCTCATTCCTTTCAGAATTGAATCATATTTATCATTAAGGGTAAATTACCCCCAATTCATGAGGGGTAATGTAGATCTCACCGAGTACTCTTAGGACACTTCAGATACATCATACATATCCTATAATTATTTTTCATTAACTAGATTTTTTTTAGAGTGATGATATATGGACACCCCTATGTGGCATCCCTCTCTTGTACACCCTTCCGCATGTCCATATTTATTATAAAATACTCTAAAAAGTGCCACCTCATTATCTGCCTCTCATCCACTAGTTTTCCCTCACTTCCTCTCTTATCCCAGTTCTCTCTACCATCTTCTTAATTTTTTTTCCGTCACACCTCCGCCGCTCAATTCCCTCGTCTTCGCAGACCTTTTTTTTCCTCTCTCCACCTCATCCCGTTCAAATTTGTAGGACTTCACCACCGACCTCCCCCTCTCTTCCTTCACCCTATCTTCACTCATCGAACACCACCACCGGCAGCGCCAACAATAAATTTTGCATTGAAAAAATGCTATGCCACACATAACTTGGGTTATGACCCAAATATGACGACAAAAGCCTCATGGGAGAGAAATATCTAGCTTTGAACAATGGGATACCAAATTGAAAGCACCGAGGTCTTCAAAACCCATACCTCCGTAAATTAAAATCGTATACACACCAAAATTATTAGTAATTGAATTTTGAAGAGTTTGAGAAAAATTTACTGCAACAACATATTTCTGAATTTGGTAGACTTAAAGCTTAACCGGACACTGCTTCCTATTGTGGATAAATCTAACTATGTTGGTTAGTTAGTTAGATAGTAACTAACTAGTTAGTTAGTTGGCTTGTAGAGATGAATGCCCCTCCGCACATATATGAAAATATATGATATCACATATGGAAAATAAGGGTGTTAAAGAGGATGAAAACAATTTGACTTCGGGCTGAACATACTAGTTATAGGTAATTGAATAAGCCTTCCAAGGATACAGTAATCAAATTAATTGCATATTATAACTCAAAATATGATCCGAACACCACACATAGGTCATTAACAAAAATCAAAATGATGAAAACCACGTCCAAGATGCAATACACGATAACCTACACTCAAAACCACTCTTAAGATTAAAGTATGGTGTTTAAATCGTATTACAATGAATAATGAATGGCTTACTATATAGTTAACCTTGAGATATATATGATATAAAACTGAATTTTCGCAATAGATCATAATTTAAATTGGTTAAAATAAAAAGGCTCATGTGATACAAGTTTAAATTTGTTATTGCATCCAAACCTACTATTGTGTTATAACTATTATATATAGATAGTTGAATTATTATTACCTGGAACTTAGTAAACCTAGTTAAATGTATGATAAATTTTTTGGTTTTGCTGGTCACTATTTACTAATCTATTTTTTCTTGACATTAGACCTTATTATAGATATATGCATTAAAGTTGCAGCTGCACCTTGATATTTTCATGTCCTCTCAGTAACCTCTCAATGCAATGTCATTCTCCTTTTTCCAACGATATTAAAAATAATTAGATAAAAGGTCTTTATTCTCCATGATAGATCTTTATTAAAAATAAGGTATCTTATGCATCTTCTATATATAACGATATTAAAAAGATAAAATTTAAAGTTTTCAAAATTAAGAATACACAATTTCAAAAAATTTATTTCTATTTTTAAAGACATAAGTTAACATTTTCTTTAAAAATAAGGTATCTCATGCATCTTCTATATTAATACATCAATTTGGCCAAGATACCGGTAGTAATAATTAGATAAAAGATCCTTATTCTCCATGATAGATGGGATGTACCACCTTCACATAACACAGCTACAAATTAATCTCACAACCATAATATATTTCACCAACCTATCATTTCATTAATCAACCTCTTTATAACCCCTCTCTTCCACACTCCCAAATCATCAAACACATATTTCATCATTCACACTCTTACATACCATCAAAACCATAAACAAATTCTATCTACAAACAAAGCTTAAAACAAAGCAACTTGAAGATGAAACAAGTAACTTTCTTCTTTATCTTTTCACTCTTTCTTCTCTTTTCATCCACATTATCCAATTCACAAGCACCTGAATCATCCCCAAAATCTCCTAAAAAAACACCCCCTACCCCAAAAGCAACAGCACCATCACCAAAGTCATTAGTCCCCACATTACCTGAATCACCAGACTCAACAGACTCCGTCCCTGACGACATTACAACAATCCTCAAAAAGGCGAAAACATTCTCCGTCCTAATCCGTCTCCTAAAAACAACAGAAATCATGAGTAGCGTAAACTCTCAGCTCATCACAGCCAAAAACGGCGGCTTAACAATCCTTGCGCCAGATGATTCAGCATTTTCAAGCCTCAAAGCTGGGTTCCTTAACTCCTTAGACGAAAACAAAAAAATCGAACTTTTACAATTCCACATCTTACCTCAATATGTAGCGAGCTCAAACTTCGATTCTTTAAGCAACCCTGTTCAAACAATAGCTGGTAAAGACCCAACAAGGCTTCCACTTAATGTTTATGCATCAGGTAACAATGTCAGTCTTTCAACTGGGGTCGTTACTGCTTCCGTTGTGGGTGTTGTGTACACTGATAACAAGCTCGCGATTTATCATTTGGATAAAGTGCTTCTTCCTCGTGATTTCTTCGCTACTAAGGCACCTGCTTTGGCTCCAACTCTTGCTGCTGCTGCTAAGGCTCCTAAAGCTGCTAATAAGGAGAATTCTTCTGCTGATGATCAAGATCAAAATGATCAGGATCAAGGTAAATCTGGAGCAGTGAGATTGTGTGGAATTATTGGAACAACGTTGGTGTCTTTGGTTGCTGTAGCAATGATGTGGAGTTGATGAATGGTTTCCATTTGGAAGTTGCATTTTAATTTTTCTATGTCTACCACGCCATGCCACTTTTTTGTTGCTTTTCATTTGAATTTTTCTATGGTTTCTTGATTTCTTGTGTATGAATCCTTGTGCCATTTTTATTGTATAAAAAAAGTTTGATTTTGATGATACTTCAAATTTGCCATCTTTTCAATTAATCTATTGTTTAATAGGGAGTCTTTTAGGCTCTATTTGGCTACACAAATACACTAGATTATATTTTGTTGGATTAGCATATAAACTTATTTAATTAAATGAGATGTGTTTGATAAATAAGTTTCTTTTTCCATCTTACAGTTTTTTTTTTTTTTAGGTAATACTTCAAAAAGGAAAACTTTTAGTAAAAATAGAATATTACAAATATTTCATCAGTTACAAACTCATGACCTACTAAATTGTGTTTAACTTTTTGTTAAGGACTAATATGTCTATAGTATATACTATGTTCGTTCTATTTTATTTTTTTTTGGCTTAAATGTATTTTTTACCTCTCAACTTTTAAAAAGTTGCGATTTTGATCCCCTAACAAAAAAATAACAATTTTACCCCCTTACTTGACAAAACATTGCAAAGTTGCTTAAAAGACATCACATGTCCCAAAACAGGGGACCAAAATCGCAACATTTTGTGAAGATATAAGAGGACAAAAGATCGTATTTCCCTGAAGATAGATCAGGACTAAAATAAATTTTCTTATAGATATAGGGCCAAAAGAACACATTCCCCTAAAGATTGAGAGAAAATTGTTGTTCTTTTTGTTAAGGGGTCAAAACCTCAACTTTTTAAAAGTTAACGGGTCAAAAACGCATTTAAGCATATTTTTTATGGGCTTCTGTAACTTTTGATGGCATCGTAAGTTTCTTTTTGCAAAAGGTAACCCTATTCTATGTTTATGAGTATTAAACATGAGCATCTCGTTTAGCTAGAATCGATAATTAGTTTGACACGTTGTATAAGTCTAGTTATGTCCGCTAGACTGCATCAACCTTTGTTGTTTAGATATAATAGTTCTTTGAAGAGACTATTAATAGTTCTTGTGAGAAATTGCAAACTCAAATCCGCACTCAACATATCAATTGTTTCTATAGCATTTATCATCAATAATTTTGATTGGTAAAAAATAGTTGATAGCTAATAAAATAACTTATAGCAGATCATAGGTGATAGGTTAACTTATAAATGATGGCGCATAAACTAATTGATTGAATATGTAGTGTTTAGTAAAATTAACAATTGAACTTAAAAACATGAAATGACATAAAAATATATATTTAATTAATATAAAAAAAATTCAATCAAGATTACATGGTAAAATTGAAATAAAATATGAAAAGTGACGGCTATCAAACAAATCTTTAATAGTCAAATGAGCTCATAAGACATAAGCTATAAACTAAAGAAAGAGTCTTGCCAAATAGACCCACATGTATCATCAAAACAATGCTTACGAGATAACATTTACTTAAACTATTATGCATTGTATGGCTATTCACCTTAGCATTATTATTGAAGAAGATGGAGGGGTTCTTTGCCCCGTTTAATTAGTCTAGTTTTTTTTTCATTAAATGTTTTATATGCAGAAAAGAGGTATCGATGCTATTCAACTCATCTCAAATATGATTATTTCAATCAAAGAGAGCATATGGAAAACCAAAAAGTAAAAATAGATCATGCTTCCTTAAAGAAAGTAGAATAACCCAATAGCATGCACTTGGATGAGATGATAAAAGATCTCTTCCGATTTAAAAGGTTATGAATTTGAATCCAACCATAGGAATGCAAGTTCACACACACAAAAAAAGTAGACTATGGTGCGATTGATTCCAGTTTTGATAAATTAGTGTTTTGAAATATATTTTTAAATAATTTATTTTGGTTACAATGCAATTTTTTAAAATGATTTATGTTGAAATGATATTTTAAAGGGAATTGTTATTTATAGTGAAAAGTCCTCAAGCGAAATTGTCCCGACATGTATTCCACTCGGTTTTAATTGTTGACTTTCCCATGTTTTCCACCAGCATGTCGTGATTTCCGCAAAGCTCTCTCATGTCATTGGATAATTTTTCTTTCTCAATGCTTTCGAGACAATTTTATTCGCTGGATATAGCAATGTTGTATTTTAAAAGAGAGTCGATAAGAGTTACCTTTTTTAAGAGGAGGAAATATGCACAATTATTATAATTATTTTTGAACAAGCACAATTAATATTTTGAAGTGTGTGCTTTAAAACAAGAAAATCAATTTTATGGGCAAAAAATAGGCAGAATAGAACAATCTGATAGCTGTATTTTATATGCAGACATCAATTGTTACGATATCCAAATCCACTATTTTGAGCTTAAAATAGATGGATTGTGCATTAGTTCCAACTGAAAGCAACACATTACATTGTACCAAAAAAGAAAAAAAGAAACACATTACACAATACACATCCATTCATCTAATTTGGTTACTTACAACTAAGCTTTCACTTTTTCTAATGTTTTAATCTTCATTGATGCCCCACCATAACATCCTTGTCCTATAAATGACAAGCATGATACCTTAACCTTAATTTCATGCTAGATACCAAAATTTAAGTTAGCAAATCTCAATTAAGGGTCCATAACAAAGCCTTTCACCTAAATGTCATATTCTCCAAGCCTCTATAAAAGCCTAATCCTTAGTATTATCAATATGCATCAAGTGCTCATTGCAACTTCTATTCCTACCATCTTCACAAGTTCAATATCACTTAAAACTTTCTTTAAAGAAAACCAAAATGATTAAAATTCAATCTCTATTGTCCTTCTCACTTGCAATAATAGTTTCCCTCTTGTTTTCCACCACCACTACTTTATCTCAACTATCACCTGCTACTGCTCCAATACAACCTACACTACCGGCTCCAACCACACCAGCTGCAGCTCCTAAACCATTGGTACCTTCATTACCAGAGTCACCTAGTGATTCCACCCCTGACACCGCAGGCACTGTTGACATTGTCGGAATCCTGAGAAAGGCGAAGGCATACAATGTCTTCATTCGACTCATGAAAACAACTCAATTGATCAACCAACTCAATTCACAACTATTGGCTACAAAAACAGGTGGATTAACGATTCTTGCACCAGATGACAGCGCCTTTTCAGGACTCAAAGCGGGATTCCTAAACTCTCTTTCTGATGGACAAAAGCTCGAGTTGTTACAGTTCCATGTTATTTCAGACTATGTATCTAGCTCTAACTTTGATACTCTAACCAACCCTGTGAGAACACTTGCCGGAGATAAACCCGGAAAGGTGGAACTGAATGTTGTGAGTTACGGAGGAAGTGTGAACATATCGACAGGGGAAGTGAACACGACAATCAATGGCATTATATATACTGATAAACGTCTTGCTATTTACAAAGTTGGCAAAGTGCTTCTTCCTATGGATTTCTTTTCCGTTGGTAAGGCACCAGGGAAGGCACCATCTTTGGCGCCAGAACCTTCAACCGATACAGCAAAAGCGCCTAAACCCGATAAAGATACATCATCAGATTCGTCGCAGGTAATTAATCCAACTGAAAACAAGTCTGGCTCTATCAAGATTGTGTATGGAAAGTGGATGTCAGTTGGAGTTGTATTAGCTTTCGCGGCGATGATTCAAATTTGATATTGAGAGATGAGTATATATATGCTTTTGAGTTTCATTCTTCAGAATACGCACCTTCTGTTACAATTTTTTTTGGTTGTCTTCTTTCTGAATTCTTATTTTAGGGAATATACTTTGAGAGGCTAGAGCTTTGTAATGGTTTGCGTGACTATGTTGTGGTGATACTATCTTATGGTATTTATTTTATTTGCTTGTATGAAAAACTCAGCCAATTATTATCTTTCTTTCCTAAACAATTTGGAGCATTTTTATTGAAGTTATATTGGATTTGGAGTATCACATTGCCAAAGTTCAGGCGCTGTCGATGTTAAATAGACTTGGATTTCACTCTAAAAACTAACTCCTAAGAAGAGGGTGTTCAAGAATATATAAAAATTCAACAATCCGAAAACGTTGACAATGTAAAACAGAATTGGACGAGGACCACTTTATAGACGTGAGAGTGAGCACTGAAGAAGTATAATATTTCTACATTGTTAAGGTTCTGACACTAAGATTTAACCCATTTAACATTTTCATTGAAGAGATAATTAAGTGTCATATACAACGCAAACGATTCCTAGTACACAAAGTTGTCAAAATTGTGATTTTGTTTTAGATCGAAAGGGAATAGCAAAATTGAAAATTGTAAAATCGCAATCGAAATCGAAGTTGTAAAATCGCAATCAATAAGATTCTACCAAAACAAAAATAATGCTAAATATATGTAATAAATTGTATGTAGTCATAAATGAATCAAAGTTTCAAGTCCACAAAATATTTATACACAGATGACTCAAAGTCTAGATGTGGAAACTTACGATTTTATGTAAACCGAGTTAATGTCGACTCGTATGAAAAAAAAATCCTAGAATCCTTCAAAATCCTTCAAATCCTTTTTTTCAGATTCTACAATGGATGAGGTGTGTAAAGTCACAAAATCCTGAATTTTGGGATTTAAGTCGCGATTTTGACCATAATGCTATTAAGTATAGTCATTCGGTTTTCTTCTGTATCTTCAAGGAAAAATGCTATTGGAACATCCCATTTTGACAATAATACCAGACATTTGCAGAGAATAAGGTCTAAGAACAATCAACAATTATTAACTATCATTAAATGGTACAACTATGTTCTCAAATATAAGCAAACAGTCAACCAAAGGAGATGTATCTCGTTAAAAGTTGAGCTTGATAAATCAACTTTGTTTGATTTTTTCTTGCTTATATTTATGAGCGAAGAGAGTAAAGACCAAGGAAGAGCAGCCTGAATCTAGGACTACTGTTTTTGTCTGTTCAACTTGCCCGTGTAACATGCGAAGTCTAAAAGATGTGCATGTAAAAAAGGTGCAGTATCCAACGCAATTCCGGAGCAAAATAGAGGAATGTCTGTCTTGCACTTCCCTATTGGAAACATAAAGGAAATCAACCCAAAATCAAACAAAAATTTGGGAACATGATCTTGGAACTCTAAAACCCTGGAAATTGTGGGAAAATAGTGCAAATTCAATGAACTAGAACGAAATAATCTTCTAACAGAGAGTAATTGAACCAGAACGAAACAATCGTCAGCGGAAACAAATGAAAAGTTGACATGAGAGGAAATGAAATCGATCGAATAAATTGAATCAGTAATTTGAGTAAAAAAAATGAAAATAGATTTTCTCTAGAATTTTAAACTGGTGAAGAAAAGAAACAGAGAGAAAATAAAAATAAAATGAGAGGTGAATTGAATTTTATCAAGAAAAAACGGCGGACAATTTCTTCGAGGTGGATACTAGATTTACTTTGATACCATGTTACGAAACATATCTCAACAAGAAATGAGAGAGAAACTTCAAACTCTTTGTATCGGTCAAAATGGCGATATTACAAAGAGCAGTGCTATTTGGTGCGAGAATGGAACAAACGACATTCAATGAAGCATCATGTCGTTTATCGTCAAAGGACAATTCACACCACATATCAATTCCCTATATTACAAATGAGTAAAAGTTAACCTTCCATTACAGAATAGATAAATCTCAGATCCCCCAATCCACTTTGGTATATAAATTTACCAATATATATATAGTATTCACTCCTTTTTCACTACTACATAACAATACATCACACTCTTGAATATTAATATCATGTTACCTAATAAATTTAAGGTTGTTAAATTGAGATCCTATTCTGGGTTATGTAGACAATGAAGTTAAGGTAACTGCTCCAAAACAAAGAACAAGGGTCATCCACTTTCCATAAGCATTGATTTTCACAGTACCAGAGTTATCGTTTGCGGGTTTAACTTGAGATGAATATGAGGAATCTGGTGATACTGCCTTCTCCTTATCAGCTTTCAGAGTCATTGCAGAAGGTTCCGGTGCCAAAGATGGTGCCTTAGCAACTGAAAAGAAATCCATAGGAAGAAGTAATTTTCCAACTTTATAGATAGCAAGATGCCTATCAGTATATATAATGCCATTGATTGTGGTGTTCACTTCCCCTGTAACTTACCACATTCAGTTCTACCTTTCCGGGTTTAGATCTCCAGCAAGTGTTCTCACATGGTTTGTCAATGTGTCGAATTTAGAGCTAGATACATAGTCTGAAATAACGTGGAACTGTAACAGCTCGAGTTTCTGTCCATCGGAAAGAGAGTTGAGGAATCCTGCTTTGAGTCCTGAGAAGGCGCTGTCATCCGGTGCAAGAATTGTTAGCCCACCTGATTTTATAGTCAATAGTTGTGAATTTAGTTGGTTAATTGATTGAGTTGTTTTCATGAGTCGGATTAGGACGTTGAATGACTTCACCTTTCTTAGGATTCCCACGATGTCAACGCCTGGAGCGTCAGGGGTGGCATCACTGGGTGAAGGTTATTGTGGTGATGAGGGAACCAATGGTTTGGGAGCCCCGGCTGGTGGTGTTGGGGACGGTAGGGTGGGTTGTATTGGGGCAGCAGTTGGAGATAATTGTGCCAAAATAGTGTTAGTAGAATACAAGAGGGAAACTAGTAGTGTAAATGAGAAGGATAAGAGATGAGATTGCTTCTTCA
>Ga0315913_1009057_pt1 | contig 11712 bp, 3 predicted proteins | sample MpolsnodulesMG_FD_207736 | JGI IMG/M metagenome (GOLD analysis project Ga0315913, IMG submission 207736) | Medicago polymorpha root nodule microbial communities from Los Angeles, California, United States - small nodules | ecosystem: Host-associated > Plants > Roots > Nodule | place: USA... | reverse complement strand
ATCAGATTCAGAGATTAATGGTTTTATAGTTTGATGATACTATACTACTAGTAAATGTGTGACTTAATTAAGAGAGAGAGAGTGAGAAAGCACATAGAGTAAGATCGGAAGTATTTATTGTGAAAGTGGGAGGAGTGAGAAAGATGAGACAAATCACATGGTGCATGGAGACAGTGTATAGAGTAGAATTCCCCACACCACAACGCGGTTTTACATGTTGCTTACTCTCATTTTGATGTGAGCAATAATTATAATGCATATGGGTACTCTATTCTCCCTACACAGTGCTCTAAGTGGATATATTTTATAATTAAATTTGGGTGATCACACTCTTATCTTATCCTAGATTTTTTTTTCAGAACGAAAATAAAGAGTTTTATTAGATGCGTCTCAATTGTCACATTTACACACTTTATTTTTCTCAAAATAATTTATAACTTTAAAATATGAGATTTTAATAAAATTTGTACTATATAAATCAACAAAACTAATTGTTTTCTTAAGAATGGCATATAATTCAAATATGACATTTAAACCGAGACGAGGGAAGTATCATTTTTAGATTGTACGAAGAAATACTTAAGTGATTACATCCAAAAATAAAAATAATTTTAAAATTATGCATTACTATTTAATGTGTTGTTCTTTTTTTTTTTTTAAACGATTTAATGTGTTGTTCTTGTTCTTTCTTTTTTGTGTGTATTAAATACTGTGTCTAAAGATCTTTTTGACCGGACAATACTTTCTCATTAACTTTTTTTTTAGGGGAACGAACAACTCCTTGTTAGTGGCATTTTCATTAATATCAGACAATGACTTTCATAGGTCAATAATTTCCGTAAGTTTGGTAACTAAGTGACAAAAAATTTATGGGATTCTGCCTACCTAGCCTGGATCGTTGAGAGAATAAAATAATTCCATGCCTTTCTTTGATTCAAACATTGATTATTTTTTTCTTCATGATTTTCAACTAAATTTGAACCTTTTACCTAAACCATTACAAGTGATACTTTTATTAAAAAAAAATTGTAATTTCTAATAGCTCCTCTCATGTAGAATGGAGGCACATGTCTAAAATCTTTTGCTGTATTTGAGCTCAATATGGTTCCATAGGAGTGAATTTTGTCGCCATGAGATGTACTACCAACATTTCTTTTTTAAGAAAGAGATGTACTACTAATTTGTTTCCCCTAAGGTCTTTCGCAATTGTGAACAATTCGTTCCAATCATTTTTCTCTCGTGTCTTTTATGTGTTAATAATATTACCATTAAATAAAAAAGATGATATTCTATTAATATAAAAAATAAGAGTAAAAAAGTTTAACGGTTCAATTGTTAACATAAGAAAGAAAAACAATTGAAAGAGTCAATTAAGACGATACTTAGATGATATTGATCAACCACAATATATCATGTATCATTATTTATTTTAAAAATAACAAAAATAAAAAGGGATGTCAAGTCTATTCCCTTCTCAACCACTCCAGCAACGATGTAACTGTTGGATTGAAAGGGGAAAAAAAAAAATTAAATGTGATCCGATAAATGAAAAAATATGCGACACCGACATTTGATGAAAGACAAGCACGTGTCAATGGCAAATTTAATCTTTGTGGAATGAGATCTAGCCAAAGTTTGATTTGGACTTTTTGGAGTGTGAATTAGAAGAAACGCTGGTGAATCAACATTTATTTCCGAGCCGGTACACAGCTAGAATATTTTTTTTATGGGAAATGTTAACATGTGCCCTCAAGATAGGACACAAGTTAATGATTCAAATATAGAAAAACATATTGAAATGTGTGCATTGTATTCAATATTTAACATTTTAATCATTTAAATGCACAAAATTTTAGAGAATGTTTCTTCCTTTAGGTTTTTTAACATGTGTCATAAGGGCACAAATTAACATTACCCTTTTTTTATTGATGTTTTTCTCTATCATGTTTAGGGGTGTTCAAAACCGAACTAATCTAATAGAAAAACCGCAAACCGAACCAACCCAAACCGCAAAAAACCGTATTTGGTTCGCATGTATTCAGATCATCTTTTTACTCAACCGCATGGTTTGCTTTGGTTTGCGGTTTTTATTTTACCAACCAAACCAATCCAAACCAAACTGCAACATAAGAAAAAACACTAATTAAACATATGTTACCTAAACCAATACTCAAATGAACTCAATGGAAACTTTTATAAAATGACATATATTTTCTCTTGTTAAGTTTCTTCTTTGCTTTTAACTTCAAAAATGTATTTATGTGCTACTTAAACTTTTAGAGAATGATAAAATCTTAGCTTTTTGTATTTCTTACAAAATAAGATTACTTTTTGTCCACGTTTTTAATCTGATCTATGCAGTTGCGAACATTGTTGGATAAAAATAAAATTGTAATGTTCGATGGAATTTAAAACATTATTGAAAACTAATGAAAATATTTTGTGTTTTAGTTTTTTAACTTGATTTTATTGTCGGAAACAAAAAATTATATTGTCTCAAAAAACCGCACCAACCGATCCAACCCAAACGCATTGGCTTGGTTTGGTTCAGATTGTATTTTAAAAGTCAATCAAATCAAACCAAACCGCACACATTTTTATCCTGCGGTTCAGGTGACTTTTATCCTCAAAACCGAACCAACCTGCACCGCGAACACCCCTAATCATGTTGTACTATTTCTTCTTAAGCTAGTAACCAAATTGGCATATTAATATGCGGAGCTAGGTTTTAAACATTGTAGGACCAAGTTTTAAAAGGTGTAATTTATTAAAGAAACGCTTAATCTTCAAATGCATTAATATATAAGAAATTTAAGTTACACTCAAAGCTAATATTGTCGAACAATAACCCACTTCGATTGGTTTGGTGGTATTGACTTGGGACTTAGGAGCAAGGTTGTTCCTGTGAAATAGGAGGTTCGACTCTCTTTTTAAAATAGGCCCCTAGTTAAATAAAACGTAATTTTTTTGTGTAGCTAAACCTCAATAAAACAAATGGTTTATGCGGAAAAAAATGATTGTTGTGATTCTTTCAATGAAATAGCTTTCTAAATTGACTGATTAATTAAGTGATTATACAAATTAGGGGTTGTTTGATAGGATCAGATCTATGTAAAAAAAGGAAAACTAGAGTCTAGAAAAAAACTCAAACGTTTATTAAAGAAAGAAAAGGATAAAACATTTTTTTTTTATTTAAGTGGGGGGTGGGTATTAGACTTAATTTTTTTGTTTGAGGCCCGTAGCATTTGGAGGTCCGGCCTGGTTGAGCACCTTGCACTCCCCCAAGGTCGGGCCTGCTTAGGAGTATGCTCCTCCTTAAGATCTCGGGTTTGATTCTCTCTGATGTCAATTTAAGTGGGCTAATTTAGCTTCTTTGAAAAACAAAATATTGTCGAACAAATATATATATCTTTACATTTGAAGATCTACTCCGTGTGTTTATAATATCAAAATCATCAATTATCATATTTGAAGTGAATTGTGCAACAACTTCATCTTCGATATAAACAATCATGTAATCTTTGAGAAAATCATCTATCTTATTGTGTAGGTTTGTCTTTATAATTTTTTATCGCTTAAAAGTCACGTTCTGTTGTTGCTGTTGACACGGGAAGAGTCAAAACAAATCGGAGAATTCTATAATCAATGGATATGAATTTGATTTCCTTATCTTAACTAATTATTTTACACATTTCACAAGTAATAATGGAAAAGTTCTCAAAGTTAACATTTTTAAGCACTTTAAACTTATAGTGTTGCAACTCATATTTCAATTGATTTATTTGATTCTATTGTTGATTTTATACTTACATAATTAAAGGGGTTTTTCTTTAAGAAGCTAAAAGTTTTTTTTTCCCTATAAAAGACAAAACCCAGTACACATATAATATATTACTTATGTTGAAAGTACTAATAGAATAGATGGGGGAACCGCATTGAATAAAAAATAAGATCCCATTAAAACAACGTGTAATATCACAAGACTAGTAGTATGGGGAAAAAAATTGAAAAAATTGGGGAGGACCACGGCCACCCTGACTCTCCTTGTGCATCCGCCATTAAATAATATTCATTTGAAACATTGAAGTGTTTTTTTTTTTATCAATTTATGTCCGCTATGTTTTGACTTTAATTAGGTCATTAAAAGTGGACGGTAAAATTGAATCTTTTAAATTAAGTTGTATTTAGATTAGATATCAAATTAAAAAAATAAATAACCAAACTAATACTCACCGTAAACATCCTTAACAAAAAGAAACTATGGCCTTGTCTCTCAATTTTGCTAATCTTATCCTGATAAATATTTAAGCTTTGATCACTGACTTAATTAGAAACAAACAATATTCAACTGCCGACGAACTCTTATGTCACGAAATGAACGTGTATTTAATATTGTCCACGGTACTAATATTGGAGAATGGAGTGTCAAGATTTTGTTTTCTTTGTTAACGATTATAGTTTGGTGAAGATTCTTCGTTTTTATTTGACCTAGGGAAATATATATTACTAGTAAACATCTGCAACATGATTTATTCTAATGGAAGCTTCCAACTTGGGATTAGAAAGTATATAGTAGCATTAATAATATATAGTTGGACCTTGGGGCTCTATCTATTTTGATGCAATAGTGTGAACCAAATGTCATGGATGAATTGATTGCTGCAGTTATGGATTGCAATGGGTGAAAGAAAATAAAAGCCACTTATAATTATAATCATCCAGCTTTGTGGCTTTCTGGTTTTTACCTTGTTAATTTCATCTTTGTATTATTACGAGAGAATACACTGAATGCCTTCTCCAGCATTATGTTAAAAAAAATTGTGCTTGTGTGAACATGTCAGTTAGATTTTTCTATAGCTGGATTCATGAATTGCAAGAAGATTCATCACCAGCATAATGTTATACTAGTAGTCCACGATATAGCTGGTTTTAATAATGTTGACGAAGCTTCTACATCTAGTTTAATGTGTTGAATAAAAAAGAATAAAAAGGGAGGGACAAGTCCCTGGTCCCAATGTCCCATACATCACTATTTTATCCAAACTTGTGCTTCATACTTCACATGCAAGTGTATGTTTTAACTCGCATTGAACTTGATAAAATCACAATAAATTATTGTAATTTTAAAAAAGTAGCATTTTATAGTTTCAACAAAATTAGGGTGGCACAATGAGATTTTGTTAAATAATTCTTAGTGATTCCAAACATACACGTAATCTTTTGGTTTGTCATCATTTATCAAAAAAGAAAAAAAATACTACTAACAAAAGTGATTCCAAACATACACTTAATCTTTTGCTTTGTTAGAAAAGAAAAAAAGTACTACTAACAAATGTTGATAATCACGTTGAATTTGACCACATCAATTTATTTAATGAAATTTATGAAATCACATTGATACCGTGATTTTGATGAACTTTAAACTAAAATGTACTTTTGTTAAAATCACAATGATTTGTTTTGATTCTTTGAAACTCAATGTCAATACAAACTTATGAATAAAAGGGTCAAACATTTGAGATTCCTTTCTCACTAGCCACAAACAAAATGGAATTAGATTTTCCTTAAATTAATTCATTTGGTACTGAAAATATGGGCAAACGATGATTTTGACTTCAATGTTTTTTTGTCTCTATTCATTATTGCATTGGAGGGTTGGCGAATATTTTTTTACAAAATGAAAGCCTTGCATAAGATGCAAGAAATTAATGAACATATACTTCATGATAAAATTGTTACAGAACTATACTTCATGTGCCTCTCAAAACCAAAAAAAATAAAACTATACTGGATGAGTTCATGTGATCAATTTCGAATTATGTGCTTGATCCGGTAACGGGGGAACATACATGATGAGAAGCCAATAATGAAACAACCAAAAAAAGAACAGTTAATGTGAAAACACGTTTTTAGCTTCTATTTTATGAAGTCACAAATTGATGAATACTGAGTACTGACTACTGAGGGGACCTGCCCCCTCACGAGCTGGATAATCAAATTTTAATCATATATAGTTCGTAGCACTATTGGCTGATAAGATTTGTTTTTGACAATAAGCTGATAAGAATGGTCAGTTCAAAACAAGAAAGGAGTCCAATAATTGGGATAAGCATATTATAATAGTAATGAAAATTTAACCCCATATCTTAAGTCCTAACTTTGGACTCTATTATATGGTCTTAATTAATCCATTCCTAACTAACTTTGGACTTTAACCACCGACTTGAAAATTTTCCAAAATAATGAGATTGGAAAATTTTGATTGCTAAATTGGTCTTTAGAAACGGAAGACTAACGTTATATGTATTTCAATCAAACTTATATTTTTTTTTTTAACAAATGTAAAATTAATGCATTTCATTCATGAGCAAAGAGTCAAGTTGTTGATACGGTGTAAAAGATACGGGGGTTATGCTCAGGTAAGGAAGTTCTAACTATACTATGAACAATTATATTAACTTGTTTCTTAATATATGACACTCTAAAGTGTATTTATAAACAAAAGATGTCTACATTTCATACTTATATTTTATTTAAATAAATTATAGTTTTTGTTATATATATATTTTTTAATTATATTACAATTTTTTGCTTAATTTCCAATTATAGGATAAGATCTAGAGAATATAAAGTAATGATCTTATCCTATGGATATCCTTGACAAAGGTACATAAACCTTCACCATAACTCAACGAAATATGGAAGAAAATTGCTATATACATATGTTATAAGGCTGAAAAACACATGTAAAAGACGAAAATACTCTTACGGTAGTTAACTACCGAAGTAAAAAACCGACAGCAGTTAACTACCGAATTTCCTTCGGCACTTAATTGCCGACGAAAAAAGGAAGGAAAAAAAAAAACCATCCGGCACTTAAGTGCCGAAGAACTCATATCAATATTTTTTTAAAATATTATACTATGTTGTGCTATAATTACACATGATATTCAAAGAACCAAATTTACACAACGGTTACTTAATTTTCAAAAGAGATGTATAGAATTTCTTAAGATATTCTTAAATTTATAATAAATTAAATTACCTGTGATGCTATACATCTGTTTATACTTTACACTGAAAAGGATGGAACATAAAACAAGATGTCATGATGGTCGTCACGTTGTTAATTTGCCATGGGTTATAGTAATTAATTCCACACACTTTGCTAAAGTTAATTAACTGCTGTCATGTGGAATTATAGCATAGCATAGTATAATATTTTCAAAAAAGATTTGATATGAGTTCTTCGGCACTTATGTGCCGATGCATTCTTTTTTTTTTCGTCGGCAGTTAACTGTCGAAGGAAATTCGGTAGTTAACTGCCGCTGGTTCTTTACTTTGATAGTTAACTGTCACAGAGATATTTTTGTCTTTTACATTTATTTTTCAACTTTATAATATGTGTATACAACAATTCTCAATATGGAAAGATAGACGCCTTTATGGTTCCCAGGTAAAATATTATTGCACCATGCACAATTTTTTTTAATATTAGATTATTAATGATGACTATGTTGATTACACATTGATAGGCCTCAAACGCGCAGTTTTATCGCGCAATAAAAAGTATTGATCCCATGATGACTATGTTGATTACAAATTACTTTTCCTATGGTGATTACCTAAAAAGATTGAAAGTTTAGAGATTGCTTTTTTTGTAGAGAAAAAACAAAAATATTAAAAGCGCATTAAGATTGTGGTTTCATCACAATGACAGAAACTCCAATCTCAATCCTGATTTGTTATGGAAACCAGAATTCTAAATGGTAGGTAAACTAATGTACCGGTGTCTCTTTTCAGAGATATAATTGTGTGTTTTGAACCAACGCAACATTCTATTTTCATGGCAGAATCGTTGACGAAAGTCGTTAAGATTAATTACCCTATATCGCCTTAAAAGAAAGTTGATTATTTTCATGTTTCGAGTCTCTTGTTCAATCTTATATGTCTGACACCAACCTTCTCATTTAAGATCATTAGTTGCTGTCTATAATCATGTCTTTTGTTATTATAGTTATTCATTCTTATTATGCCTGTATCATGTTTCACCTTTGAGTCCTTCACTCGATGACTAAGATTGTGTAACTGTTATTCAATAATACATACTACACATAACTATAGTCATATGATTATCTAACCCTATATGCCAATATAAAACTTCCATCGTCTGTTATTTAGGATTAGATAACCATACTTTTATGTGTATACACATGAAGAATGATAAGATATTATTACAAGGGTTTTAAAATCTATAACAAAAGGTGAGACTTGAGTCTATGAAAAGTCTATCATTGAACTTGTTTCCACAATCCTTAGATTAAGGGAGTCTACCCACTCATATTTTTTTTTGTAGAAACTCTCAAATTACCCATGATTCTTTCTCGAATGGCATTAATGATTTCTTAGTTTTTGAGATTTTGGTTGTTTTTGGGTGAATCAATTTTTGGCCCTGCTTGTAAAATCTAATAAAAAAATAGGGTATTACTTTTCCCACCCTATCCATTTCTCGCGCACCCTATTTTTTTCAAAAATACCCTTGAGATTTCCGGATTTTAAAATCCGAACTAGTGTTTTCCTTTGTAATAGGGTGAAAAAAAAGAGTTTTTCACCAATTCGGATTTTGTAATCCGAAAATCTCAAAAAATAGGGCGCGCTATTTAATTTTTTCGGATTATAGAATCCGAACACCCCTTTAACATCATTTTTTCATGGTGCTGGTGATGTTCGGATTACGTAATCCGGACAACACCAACACTAATTCTGAACATGTTCATAACATGGATAGTCATTTTAAGGACAATTTTAATCTTCTTAGCTTTCATCCTTGTATTTTTATGATCAAGATTCCCTTAGAACAGACTTTTTACGGGGCTCCGCTCTCAAAATCCAAAAATCCATCGTTTAGACCCATTTTTTCATGGTGCTGATGCAGTTCAGATTACATAATTCGGACAACACCAACACCAATTCTAAACATGTTTGTAGCATGTATAGTCATTTTAAGGACAATATTAATCTTCCTAACTCTCATCCTTGTGTTTTTATGATTTTATTTGACATGAATAGACCCTTTTTTTGTTTGTTTTTGAAAGCAAAATTCAAAATTGCTAAAATGAGAGAGATTATGACTGCTGATTATACATAAGCATAATCCGGATTATAAAATCCGGACTGTAAAAGGACATTTTTAGAAATTTTACAGGGTGCGTGAAACAGTCATAGGGTGAGAAAAGTAATACTCTAAAGATAATCTTTTGTTAGGAGGCCTAAAGCTAGGGTTTTGGTGGCCTTACCCTTAAACTGGCCCTGCTCTTTGTGATGAAAAATAATACATGCTGAGCTATACAAACAACTTACACGCAGAGCATCCACACCGCATTCAAAACAATTTGATGGACCTTCCGAGAACATCATAAATCACCAAAAGATTAATCAAGTTCCAACAAACCATTTGACATTACGCTACTAACACCCAACCAATCCATAACGAAATTCCAAACCTTGTCCAAAACTTAACACTCTGTAAATGAATGTTGAGCAGATTTAAGTAATTCACACTCACTAATATAATGTAACTTATGTGTTGATTGCCTACTTATAAAAAAAGAAAGAGGAAGCGTTGATTGCCTTTCCAAAAAAAATTCTTTCGTGAATGGGGCATATCTTCCTTAGAGCTAAAACAACTCGAAGGGTTTGGTCTAGTGGTAAAAAGACATGTATTGAACCCGAGAGGTCAAACGAGGTGAGCCTTCACTAGTGCATTTGGAGGGAGGTAAATGTAAACACCTATGTAAGTGTTTTTTGAGCTCGAAGGATTTCCTTACCTTAGACTGGGACACCATCCTCTCACCATAAATTTAAATATTTCCAAAACAAAAATAAAGAAGTCGCCACATCCCTCAAATAAATAATTTCTAGAGTATCGATAACTAAAAGAAAGAAGAAATAAGGGAAGAAAACAATAAAGTTGAATCAAAATCGCAAAAATAAAGTTTACGCCGTTGCCAGGGATCGAACCCAGGTCACCCGCGTGACAGGCGGGAATACTTACCACTATACTACAACAACTTGATGGTTCTTGGAAAGAATTAACAAGACATCACTCTTAACGATGGCTGAATGTAACAAGTTATATATTTGTTTAGGACCTGCTCGTGGAACTGTGTGCATATTAGCAAATGGGAATTCAGTGTTTGTCTAATAAAAACTTGTTCTACAACATATGGTCTGTAACTATAAGAGAACTTGGACCATCCATTTGTTAATTAGATATATGCCACTTGCATTTCCATAACAAACTCATGTCTGGTAAGAAATGAAAAGAAAATTGTGTTCCAATCCTAAGACCCGATCTGGAGGAAATGTGGCACATGTATTTCACATCGTAACATGGCAAGTTGTACTTAAACCTGTAAAATGTTATGTTGGATTCCTTTCCTTGAATTGAGGTCCGTTTATTATAACTTTTTTAAAAATAAATTTTGGTAACATAATATGTTTTTGTTATAATTTTTTTAATAAAGAAATTTTCAAGAAAAGTTTCAAATGAAAAATGTGTTTGGATAGTTTATCTTAAAATGTCATTTTATGTATTTCATCATTTGGTTATAATTTTTTTTGGATACTAAAGATTTGAAAAAATCTCTAAACAAAAAAGCTATTTCAAATAGCTTTTCATAAAATCATTTTTGAAATATGTCATTTTGAAAAAATATGTGATTTTTACCATATAAAATCTCGAACAACGAACATTTAAGTTAGTGAATATGAAAATATCTTTTTTAACGTTTATCAAATGAGTTTGAAATAACTTTTACTATTTTTGAATAAATTTCAAAAGTCCATTTTTAAAAATACAAAAGAAAATCAATTTTTTTAAAATCTAAAACAAACGGGTCCTAAATGTAGTGGTAACTACTGACTTATTCTTAAAAACAAACACACAAAAAAAAAGAGGGTATTCTATAAAGTCCATGAAGTGTGAGGGAACAAACATGATCACTTAACACTTGTAATAAAGAATAAACTAGTAACTTAAAGAAAAAAGAAGGTACAGTGGCACTGATTCTATAAAGTACAAGAAGTGTGAAGGGAACAAACATATCGAAGATGTTTGAAGATCTGAAGATTGACAAAAAAATTAGTTGGGGTGAGAGAGGCTCGAACTCTCGACCTCAGGATTACTCAGAAGCTATGAGACCTACGCGCTAGCCAACTGCGCCACCACCCCGTTGATGTTTGTTGGCTAAACCAAACTATTTTATATATAGAACAATTTATATAAAAAACAATGAACCACTCCTATGACGGGCCTTTTCTTTTGGTCGGTATAAATGCATGCTAATTTTTCGTTAACTTTACTTTTATTCGTATCTATTATCATCCTTTTTTTCAAGCAGAAATATATGTTTTCCCCAAACTTATTAGACAAATTTGCATTGGATAATATGGAGTGTATGAGTTCTGATGAACTTAACTCAGTGTGTGTGTATATATATATATATATATATATATAGGGTTTTGCTAGAAGCCACCCATGAAAGTGTCTTTTAGCAACCCACACATTAAAGTGTGGTTTTCACTTTTTAGTTATAATTTTGCTAAAAGACACCTTCATAAAAATTAGTTGGTGTCTTTTAACAAATGCTTATAGAATAATTTGCTAAAAGACACCTTCATAAAATGTGTCTTCTAGCAAAACCCACACAC
>Ga0315913_1009050_pt1 | contig 11717 bp, 4 predicted proteins | sample MpolsnodulesMG_FD_207736 | JGI IMG/M metagenome (GOLD analysis project Ga0315913, IMG submission 207736) | Medicago polymorpha root nodule microbial communities from Los Angeles, California, United States - small nodules | ecosystem: Host-associated > Plants > Roots > Nodule | place: USA... | reverse complement strand
ACACAACAAAACTCCACAAATAATCGTACCTAACGTTGTACCGGAGAAGTTAGAGAACCAACAACCGAGGAACAAAGTTCCTCTCAACGTCCATCATTTGAAACAAGAAAATCACAGTAGATGAGGACATCTGTCGAACCTCACCTAAATTCTTACTCCATCAACAAAGTTCAATTAATCAAGTGTATTTTTTTTTACAAAAGACAAATACCTTTTCTCATTTATTCAAAATAAAAAAGAGAAGTTACAAATATTAAGGGACTAGGTCAAAACTCAAAATAAACAATTTATGAGGAAAACCCAATAAGATAAAAAGCGGTAACTGATTGAGAATTGAATCTATGTATATAAAGCGGTGGATATGTTTAAGTTGTGAGCAAAACAGCCCACACAACAATAACATTGCTATCTATGAAAATACCAACACAAGACAACCCTTTGTTATGTCATCTATGTTCCATTTGATCTAAGAAACAATAAGAAAATGACCTTTTCTGAGGAGCATTGGGAGCATATATTAAAACAAAAATTGCTTTAAGAATCACAAATTCATGCATATTTGAAAATGAGTTCTCTGTAGAGTGGATTTCCACCAAGAGAAGTGTTAAAGATTACCATATAAAACGCTGATTTTCAAGTTCGACCGTAAGATAAGTAAAATCCAACAAAAAATTATTTTACACAAAATCAAACTTAAATTCTTGTAATCTACTGAAAAAGTATTCATTAACTACTCGAGATAAATAACTCGTTTACATTATAATATTTGCACATACCACAACAACGTAAGTTAATTATTATTTTTTAGGATTAACGTTAAGTTGATAATGTCATATGAAATTAAAATTAAGTGAATAATACCATGAATTATTTATCCTTAAAAAAACTAATGAGTAGTATTTACCAAAAAAACATTCAAAATTTAAATAAATAAAAAGAAGGCATCCTAAATTCTGTACACGTGAGATATATCAAACAAATGAGAAGCTAAGACATTATCCATTCCCACAAAATGAAATCAAATCACATAATGCCACGTTGGATTAACGTATCTATGGCCATCTAATATCAACATTCTGAAGCCACAAATTTCTTATATGGTTACCATTAGATTCTGCTTACTTCTTACATCATAATACCATATCATAACCTTCAAAATCTTTGTGTGTGGCAAATAAACTTAAAAGAGAGATTCAAAACTCAATTTTATTTTTCATTTGCTCTCATAGTTTGAACAGATGGCAACTTCTATGATGACAACTTTGCCTCAATTCACTGGTCTTAGACCACAACTCAAACCTTCTCCTATCCAGGGTTTGGTAATTAACCACTTTTTCATGTCATCATTTTGTTATTTATAGTAGATGTTACATATGTTTTATTCTATATACTTACTTCTTGGTCCATACAAATTACAAAAATGAATGTTTTTAGTCCTTATGAATTATAAAACTTAAATTTTATAATAGATCCTTCATAATATATATATTTAAATTTTGGTAGAAAGTGATATTGTGATTAATGTGTTTTTTTTATGTGAAGGTTGCTGCCCAACCCATGACAAGGCGCAAGGGAAAGGGTGCTTTGGGAGTTCGTTGTGACTTCATTGGTTCATCCACTAATGTGGTATGATTTCAAGAATCAGATCCAATTCCAATGTTTTTATTCATGTGCGTGTTTGGATTAACGGTGAATTTGACGAATATACTACCATGATTTTGACACAAATTACACTTTTAAAATTTTAGCTAAATCAATGTGTCACCGTAATTTTGTGAAACACGTTATTCCAAACATGATGTGTATAGTTTTCTAGTCTAATTATTGTGGAAGTAATAGTCGTTTTGGTGCCTTAATGTATACCGAGTAGCCATTATAGTTGTTCATTGTATCGAAATTTCAAAATAGTCTCTGATTGTGCACTGACATTAAAATAGTTACTCAATGTTGACAATAAATATTTTCTTATAAAAACTGATATGTCAATAAGTGTTTATAGGGACTGATAATACAGTACTAACAAAACATTTTAACGCAAGAGACTATTCTGATTAAAAGAGTTCACAATCAATGACTATTTTGGAATTTTATGCATTTAGGGACTACAGTGTCTACTCGTTACTCATTCAGAAAACAAAATGATTATTACCCTTATTTTATTGTGACACTATGCTTAGATGTTAACTTCAATTAGTGAGAATGGTGAGTAGAGTTGAATAAAGTTAAAATTAGTAACTTCTATAATTTTATGTATAAATATGATTGACTTTGACATGTTGGACAGATTATGGTGGCATCTACAACCCTAATGTTGTTTGCTGGAAGATTTGGATTGGCTCCATCAGCAAACAGGAAAGCAACAGCAGGACTAAAGCTGGAGACAAGGGACTCAGGTTTGCAGACTGGTGACCCAGCAGGGTTCACTCTTGCTGATACTTTGGCCTGTGGAACTGTTGGACACATCATTGGTGTTGGGGTTGTTCTTGGTCTTAAGAACATTGGTGCATTGTAAAAAGGAAACTATGTTGTTGTGAACTTGTGTTGTATCTGTAATAAGTTTTAATGTCATTTTATTTTTGCATCTTTGAGACTTGACCTTTATTCTTTCTTAACTGTAATATTTGCTTGCTTACTTTGCTCCTTAGACGCGCACAAACCTAGAGACCCAGTGATACAATCGAGTCATCCAATTCAATGCGATTCAATCATGTGTTTCCATAAGTGACTCAATAGTTCGACAAGTAACCCAATACCTTTCAGCAGCTGCATAGTGTGCGTAATAAGTCATATAGTTCTGTGATAAGTTTAATTGTACATAAACATTGTTGCCTGGGCAGATTAAAAAAGCATTGCTTCCTAATCCTAGATATAAGAGAGTCAAATTTTACAGTTTTCGCATCAACTCCAAACATGATTCGTCAAGCCAAGGCTGAAATGATCCCATGTGGCACACATTCTGCAAAAATCGACAGACAAAAGTACATCAAAATAACTTCCACTGCAAGCAATTCACAACAGTTAGCAAAAGATGTTTTTACAAATGTTGAATATATGCAAGGGTCGTCGGGGTTCAAACCCCAGACACTTCACTTATCCATCTTAAAAAGGTGAATTTCTAGCCACTAAGCTACTTGACAACGAAAAAAAAATCAATTTCACAAAAATCAATGTTTTAACTAAATATTTAAAGTATATATATGTTCTTGAGTTAGATCATACCCCAAAAAAATAGGATAGGGGATAGATTACATAGGGGATTCATTGTCTTAGGTGAACGATCATACCCCAGAAAAATAACCTACCTATGTAGGTAGACCGTAGCTCGACTTAAGAGCTAGCTTGCTTAACTCAAAGGATAAAAAACATTTACAACCAGAAAGGGCTCTAAGTTTGTTAAATCTCATATAAATCATGCATGCAGAATGCCTACATTACAGCTTATAAAACTATTGCATCAAAGCGGCAACCCAGTGCTTTAAATCTCTTGCCATTGCAGGGTTCAAATCCAAGGAATGGTCAAACATGTTTTGCAAGAGACTGATTTCATGGCTGAACCTGATAGCTCCTAGTTCTACTCACAAAACAAGAACTCTAATGCGTCAAGGCCCCCTTTCCTATCAAATCATTGCCTCAACAGACAAACTATTCTTCATACACACATTAAGGATCTAATACTAGAAATTATGTGAACATGAATCTATTGACTTACTTTCATATAGAAAAAAAATCCACGCAAGAGAAACAAAATCCTACGCTTATTCTTGTGCTCCTCGGCAATAGCTTTGGATAGATCTGCACAATTATGAAACAAATATTTGTTAAGAAGCCTGAAATCAGGTTGAGCATAGAAAGAATTGAGCGATAATAAGAATAGAAGTTGAAAATCCAATAGAAGCTACCAAAAAACTTGCTCAAACCAACCACAAATTAGAATATAGACAGAAATAATGTTCTTTCAGCAAAATCTAACCAAAATATAATGATGATTAAAAATTAGTATTAGTCAGTCACAGAATGCGCCCATGCTTAAAAGGTACCATGAACTACCTTGACTACACAAAAATAAAAGATTGGTATACTGTCATTGTCATATATTAAGGTCAACAATAAATTAACTCATAAGTTCATGAACAAATTACATTTATTCATGACGCTCTACATTACTCTGACGCATTGTTTTGGATATAACAACCACGACTCAACCCCCCAACATTAAAAAATTTCACAGACAATCCTGTTTATAATAATTTTAACAAACACAAACAACCATCACAATATGAAGAAAATACAAATCAATATGAGAAAGTTTCATGTTTTATGACAAGAAAGATGAAGTGTATGACCTTCTCTTGATCACAAATCATATAATTCAACTACGTTTTGGTTGGTCCACCCAACACATCAAGTGAGGATTGAATTGAGACCATTGAATTATGACTGCATATTTAGGATTAAACTCTATGTTACCATTTTTACTTACGAAATAAGAAAACCTGAGAAGTCATAACAGTTGAGAAAATATGGACCTACCAGGGTACATCACATGATACGGTGTAGTGACACCTTCAGTGTGATATGATTCAACCACCCTCCGCCGTGTTTCGAAATGGCGTTCCTGTTGCTTTTTCTCACATAGTTCGAGCAGAAGGGACTCGTACTCTTGTTGGTCATAAGGCCTGTCAAGATGTTCCAAAAGTCTTCTCCTAAATTGAGAATCATCATAAGCAGCTAGTTGCACTTCGTCTTTGGGGTTCAATTCTTCAAAACACTAAACACACAAAGCATAGATGTGTCATGAAAAATGTTAAAAATTAACTGTTTGAAATCGTTTCTTTAAAAAAATTATTATTTTTGAATAATGTGCATGTTTGTAGACTATTAGCAAAATACGACTAATACAGATACACTGCAAAGTTAAAACACTTACAGATGAATCATATCTTTTTGAAGGAACGAAAGGGGTATCTTCACAAACTTGATAAGGTTCCAAAATAGTTACATCTGGATCGGAGCAATCACCTCCATCCTCCACCGTGGGTGTGTTTGTGGTATTCTTACAACTCATATACTCCTTATCACCATCAACAATCGTCACAGAATTAAGGATTAGTTCATTATTTTTTTCAAATGCCGGATCCGAAACTAGTGAATTTTGCTTAAAACTTAAACTTTGTCCTAGTGACTCACTACCCAGATTGACCAATCTGTGATCATCTTCATCTACACCGACATCATCGCTAATATAACCAGGAGGATCATATGTAGGATCAAGGAATAGTTCATTGCTTTTTTCAAATGCGGGTTCAGAAAATAGTGAATTTTGCTTAACACTTGAATTCTGTCCTAGTGACTTACTATCCAGATTGAGCAATCTGTGATCATCTTTATCTACACCAACATCATCGCTAATATAACCAGGAGGATCATATGTAGGCAAACGTGAATGGTAATCTGCATCCACCTCATCATTGTCATTGCTATTGCCAACATCAATATTTGAACCACCGCTATGATTACTAGCACTGTCAATTTCAACACCAGGATCATACGTAACCAAAAAGGTACCGTAATCTGAATCCGCCTTATCACTGTCAATTTCAACAACAGGATCATATGTAGCCAAAAAGGTACCGTAATCTGAATCCGCCTCATCACTGTCAATTTCAACACCAGGATCATATGTAGCCAAAAAGGTAGCGAAATCTGAATCCAGCTTATCACTGTCATTTTCAATACCAGGATTATAAGTAGTTAAAAAAGATCCATAATCTTCATCATCATCATCACCAGTATTTGCAGCCAAAATTATTCTGCAATCTTCACTTACATCATCATCTATCGTATAATCATTTTTATCTATTAAGACATTTGTATTTCCACAAATCATCGCAGTTATCCTTGAAGCACTAACGGCACGATTGTGCTTCAAAATATCATTCCTGGCCTCTCGTCTTCTTAATAGCCTTTGTAACCTTTTTGTTTTATCATCAGTATGAGAGTCATCCGGGTTAAACATGATTAAAGCACGCTCCATTTTTCCTTTAATGGGAACAAAATCCTCCTTTGAAAGGGAAAAGAAGAATTCGCTGCAAACATTAATAAAAAAACAGCGAAACAATCAATTTTATCGATACAACTGATACTCTATATCTTAAGGAATATATTTATCTACAAACTTTAAGCACTCTTGACTGTATTCATACATATACAATCCTACGAGATATTTTTGAAACATATGTGAATCATGAAAACTATGTTCTAAGGAACAAAAGGGCATTAATTTCTACTACCTGTGGAAAAACATTGGATGAAAAACTACCAAACATTATATTGAAAGACAGAGTTATCTATACGAAATGTCTTTAATTGGTTTATGAAGGATTGTTGTCATGTGTAGTTATCGAAATTTCTAAGATTAACCATAATGGAACTTGTCAAACATATTGTGTTTCTAAAAGGTCTAGGATCAACAAAAAACGAAAGTAGTTAAAACAAGTAATGCAAAAGGAAAACAAAAGTTGCATCGTCGGACATCTCGCTCAAACTAGCTCTGACAAGGGTTCAAGTCTGAAACTCTCCTAAAGATCTACATAAACTCCATTATAAAGTAATGCTGGATAAACAACTTAATTAAACGATGTAGCAAAAACACCCATTTGTTATATAATCGCTAATTTATAAACTATTACCATATCAAACCATAAAATAAAGCCAAATTGGTTTAAATTTAATTAGTATACACTATCAATGTACAATTATTTTACACATATATCAAAAGATGTGTTGCCACGTCAATTAATGAATACGAAAACACATTAATTGTCATATTCATTAATTAACGTGGCAACACATCATTGGATGCAAGTGAAAAATAATTGTAAACCGAGAGAGTATAGAGCTTAAGCCAAAAACAGCTTATGAACATGTGATAATAAGTTGCTTCACATAAGCTCTCGCAAACAGTCTCATAAGTAACTAATTAGTTACGACGTTAGTGGATCCATAAAAAGCCCTAAATTGTGGGTGTACCTTCCCCATATGTAAATTTTTTAATAAAAAAAAAACATTGACAAAGACCACCTATTTTGTAAGCATTTTAAACTAAAGAAATGCAATAGTGTCATTGTAATAACAAGAAAACGCAGAAAAAATCAACAAGACAAGATTGAGTTCAAAACAAAAAACCAAGGAAAGTGAAAAAGCGAAGAGTAACGTAGCTACTTACCAACAAGTATTGTGTGTGTTGGTTGAGTTCACATGACAGAGAGAGAATTGGGGTTTGGGCTAAAAGAAGAAAACAAATGCATGATGGATCCGAAAGTGTTTGGTTTTGTTTCTTCTTTTAATGGAAAAGTAAGACTAAGGGGGTGAGAAGTTGATGAAGAAATAGTGCCGTTTTGAGTAAATTTCTAATTTTTAAATTACCCATCCCTTCCGATTCTATGATAATATACTAAGAAGAACTCAAACACATTTATGTGGCATTTAAATAAATTTAAAAAGAAATTAAAGATAGCAAGAATAACATGAATTTGAAAGGTGTGATCAACTTATACATATTTTATTTCTTCTATTGATTGTGGGACCCGTTAGTCGTTGAGGAGATAGAGAGAATCTTTATATAATTGTCTGTGACTAATAAGTACCCATTTTTCTCCCTCCAATGAGGATCTTTAACAGGTTGAAGTCCTTGTTAAGTAAATGACTTCTCATTGAAGATACCCTAATCATCTATCAATAATTTTGAGACACTCTTTTTTTCATTTAGTACCCATCTTCTTTTCTCCATCATGGGAACACCGGTTAGATACGAATGCTTAGAGTTAGGACACTCCCGTCGTGGATGGTCTAAGTTGTTCCAATTATCAAATCTTGTGCACAATTCATGCCTAAAAGTTGGTCAATATCGCTTCAACACATTTTCTATGAAGGAAATTCTTGTGTATATGTATTAGGAAGATATAACTAATACTCTCCCATCAAATAAAATAAATGATTAAAAGATGACATGATACTCTTGGTGTAGACCTACATGCAACGAGTTTATAAATGAGTTTTTTTTATTGAAAAAAGAAGAAGCAATTTTCACATTTTTATTTTTTAGTAGAAAGACGAAGTCATTGTAAATTCACACACATAAGTTGTAGTGTCGCGGTTCGAACATCGGTCATAGTGTGAGGTCTAACAATTTTGACATATTTATCACTTGAGTTAGGACTTGTAGATGCAATAATTGAATGCATAACTTTGAAGATGACATTTCTATATTAAGGTTTTTAATAGGTGCATTTGGGCATTTGTCTAAATTTTATTACTACCACTCTAAAGACAAACAAACAACTTCAATTTTACTCCATTTATCTACCACAATTTACTCTCTATTTATAGAAGAAATGAGTATAAGTGATAAATTAGAGTGAATGTATGGTGGATCCGAAAAGGATTTCATTGTGTTTCTTTTTTAATAGAAATGAAAAAAGTAAGAGAAAGAGAAGTTGATTAAGAAATAGCAGCGTTTTGAGGAGGCATTAAAACATGACAGGGTGGGGACGGTTTTAGCCTTCCACTTCTCGAATCCAATGGAGTTCGAGTATCCCCGTACTCGGTTCAGTTTGGACATTTACTCTAATTGTTAATAACCTTTGATGACCATCTTCCTCTTGTTATTTTTTTGAAGAAACCATCTCCCTCTTATTTTTAATGGTGCAGCAAAAGAGAGGGAAAAAAATGATAATCAAGAACTGAAAGAATGTGATTTTCCTCCTCCAAGAGATGATGAGGAATTAACTTCAACTTTCAGCTAATGCAAAGTGCGTAATGTGTCATAGTTCAGTGATGAGTTTAATTGTACATAGATAGTGTTGTCTTTGCAGATTCAATAAGCATTGCTTCCTAATACTAGATACAACAACAACAAGGCTCTAATCCTAGATATAAGGGATTCCAATTTTAAATTTTTCGCATTAACTTCAAACATGATTCATCAAGCCAAGGCTGAAATGCTCCCATGTGGCACACATTCTACAAAAATGGACAGACAAAAGTACATCAAGATAACTTCCATTGCAAGCAATTCACAACAGTTGGCATAAGATTTATACAAGACACTCAATATCACCTGACTTAGAAATAAAAACATCAAATATCGAATTATGAAACAATGCACCAAACAGAATTTCTTGAGAAGTCTATGCAACGCCACAGAAATAATCATAACTAAAAAAACTACTAAATAAACCATTTCTAATTAGTAAATGAGACACAGTCAGAAGAACTATATCCAATTGCCTCATACCAATTTATTTTTCTACTTTTAATTGTGTCTTAACTAAAGAAAATATTCTAGATTATATATATTGTGTATTACAGAGACATCAATTTTGCAGAAATCAATGTCACTGACAAAACACACAGTTGTTTGCTGCATAATGTTTTAATTAAACATTTATAGGTATGTGTTCTTGAGTTGGATCCTGGGATTCATGTGTATGAAAAGAATACCATAGGGGATTCATTTTCTTAGTCGAACCATCATATCCCAAAAAATTAGTCTACCTATATAGGTAGACTGTAGCTCAATTTAAGAGCTAGCTTGCTTCTAAGGGGATTGGTTTTCTTAGTTGAACGATCATAAACCAGAAAGAGCTCCAGATTTGAAGTCATTAAGACCCATCACCGCCATGTTAACAATATGCAACAATATAGAGTTGGTTTAATCTCATATAAATCACGCAAGTTGAATGCCTAAAGCATAGTTTATAAAATTATTGCTTCAAAAAGGCAACCCAGTTCTTTAAATCTCTTGCACTCGCAGGGTTCAAATCCAAGGATTTGTCAAACATTGCTTTTGCAATAGACTGATTTGATGACTCAACCTAATACCTCCTACTCACAAAACAAGAACTCTGACGTGTCAAAGCCCCCTTTCCTATCAAATCATTGCTTCAGCAGACAAAATATTCTTCATATACATTAAGGATCTAATACTCGAAATTATGTGAACAAGAATCTATTGACTTACTTTCATATAGAAAAAAAATCCACGCAAGAGAAACAAAACCCTACACTTATTCTTGCGCTCCTTAGCAATTGCTTTGGATAGATCTGTACAATTACATGCACAACAAATATTTGATAGAGGCCAGAAATCAGATTGAGCATAGAAAGAGTTGAGCGATAATGAGAATAGAAGTTGAAAATCCAATAGAAACTACCAAAAAACTTGCACAAATTAACCACAAATTATAATATAGACAGAAATGATGTTCTTTCAATAAAATCTAACCAAAATATAGTGATGATTAGTAATCAGTACTAGTCAGTCATAGAATTAGCCCGTGCTTAAAAGGTAGCATGAACTACCTTGACTACAGAGAAATCGAAGATTGCTATACCTAGTCAGTCATATATTAAGATCAATAATAAATTAACTCATAAGTTCATGAGCAAACTACATTTATTCACGAGGCTCTACATTACTTTGACAAAATGTTTTGGATATAACAATCAAGACTCAACCCCCCAACATTAAAATTTGACACAGACAGTCCTGTATAATTTTAACAAACACAAACAACCATCACATTATGATGAAAATACAAATCAACAGGAGATAGTTTCAGGTTTTATGACAATAAAGATGAAGTGTATAACCTTCTCTTCACCTTAAATCATATGATTCAACTATGTTTTGGTTGGTCCACCCACCCAACACATCAAGTGAGGGTTTATTTAATGCTAGTAGTGAAGATTGAATTGAGACCATTGAATTTTGATTGCATATTTAGGACCAAACTTTATGCTACCATACGAAAGAAGGAAACCTGAGAAGTTAGAAAATTGAGAAAATATGGACCTACCAGGGTATATTACATGATACGGTGTAGTGACACCTTCAGTGTCATATGATTCAAATCCCCCCTTCCATGTTTCGTATTGGCGTTCCAGTTGCTTTTTGTCACATAGTTCGATTAGAAGGGACTTATACTCTTCGTGGTCATAAGGCTTGTCAAGATGTTCCAAAAGTCTTCTCCTAAATTGAGAATCATCATAAGCAGCTATTTGCATGTTGTCTTTGGGGTTCATTTCTTCTCCAAAACACTAAACACACAAAGTATAGACGTGTTATGAAAAAAGTTAACAATTAACAGTTTGAAATTGTTTAAAAAAATATTTTTTTTTGAATATTGTGCATGTTTGTAGACCATTTGAAAAATATTACTAATACAGAAACAATGTAAAGTTGAAGACACTTACAGATGAATCATATCTATTTGAAGGAACGAAAGGGTTAGCTTCACAAATTGGATAAGATTTCAAAATAGTTACATCTGGATCGGAGGGATTACCCCCATCCTGCACCTTGGATGTGTTTGTGGTATTCTTACCACGCATATACGCCTTATTACCATCAACAATCGTCACAGGAACTAGTAAATTTCGCTTAACACTTGAACTTTGTCCTAGTGACTCACTACCCTCCACCTTGGATGTGTTTTTGGTATTCTTACCATGCATATACTCCTTACCACCATCAACAATCGTCACAGGAACTAATGAATTTCGCTTAACACTTGAACTTTGTCCTAGTGACTCACTACCCTCCACCTTGGATGTGTTTTTGGTACTCTTACCACGCATATACTCCTTACCACCATCAACAATCGTCACAGGAACTGGTAAATTTCGCTTAACACTTGAACTTTGTCCTAGTGACT
>Ga0315913_1009049_pt1 | contig 11719 bp, 7 predicted proteins | sample MpolsnodulesMG_FD_207736 | JGI IMG/M metagenome (GOLD analysis project Ga0315913, IMG submission 207736) | Medicago polymorpha root nodule microbial communities from Los Angeles, California, United States - small nodules | ecosystem: Host-associated > Plants > Roots > Nodule | place: USA... | reverse complement strand
CATCTCATGAAATAGGATTATGTCTTGATATAATACTTTACTAGTTATAAAGTAATGAAACTTAGGTGATTGGTATCAAATTTTTTCTGTTTGCCTTTCTCAAGTTAGAGTTTCATTTCTTCATTAATTCTCCTTTGTCATTTTAATTTAGCGAGCTGGCCCTAATTTACAAGGCCTTGTGAGCTTTTTGGCCTTCACTCATGTGTGCTAGAGCTGAGTGGGATGGATGACCAATACTAATTCTGTGACTATAAAACCCAACTCGATCCCTACATGTGTGGGTGTAAAAGAATATGAACAGTGGCCTCTGTCATTAGGGTTTTTGGTTCTAGGGTTGCACTTTTTTCCAATTTTCATCCCACTCACCATTAGTGTCACATTCAGAATAATGCAATTTCTCATTTGCGACTAGATCATATGCAATAATACATCACTAGAAAAGTTAATTCTGGTTTCTTCTTACATTGTATTCTAATTAATCTGATTGGCATTGCAGCCATGTTTTTGGCAAGAGCATTTCGACAAACATTCTTTGCTGCTGCTGCCAGATCAAAACATTATTCCACTACAGCTGGTGCTGTTAGAAACCCTCTTCCGGAGTTCTTTGAGGCAGACAGAGATAACGAGACACCAGTTGTCTATGGTATGAAATATGCACCTCTTCTTTTCATTAGAATAGGAATTAAAAATCTCACTGGTTTTCATTATAGCCACACATCACCTGTAAAAAAAATTATGATTTTCCTCGTCACTTTGTTTTCTTATAGTTTTACCATTTTTGTTAGGTCGGAGTTGGAAGGCTTCTGAATTGCGTCTGAAATCTTGGGATGACCTTCATAAGTTGTGGTATGTGTTGTTAAAAGAAAAGAATATGTTGATGACTCAACGACAAATGCTTCAAGCTCAAAACTTGCGCTTTCCAAACCCGGAGCGCTTACCTAAGGTATTTCTTCACTTTTGACCCCTGGTCTGCTTTACTCGTGTTGTTTTTGTTACCCTTAGTTATGTGGACGTTGATATAGGAAATCGCAGCGGTGGTGCTTTTATCAACTTTTGGTGAACACTATTTGTTTTAGAACATGCGAGAGAAATTGAATGTAGAATGTTAAACTTTGTATGGGTTGGGGGGAAACCGTTCACTGTTATCGATGATTTTTGTCGATTTAATTTATGTGAAATCAGGTGAGAAAGTCAATGTGCCGCATCAAGCACGTGCTTACTGAGAGAGCAATTGAAGAACCAGATGCTAGGAGGTCTGCTGAGATGAAGAAAATGATAAATGGCCTTTGATGACTTAAAAGGATATGTTTTCATTGCATTTTTGGGTATGCTGTAAGAATAGGACATCTACTTTCATGGATGTTAGAAGATTACTGACCAAGCCTGTGTGTTCAAATACCTGATTTATTTAAAGTTTTGTATGTTTAGAATTATAACTTTGTTTTGTTTGCCCTGAGAGTCAATCTCAGCAGAAATGTAATCAAGAAGTTACTCTTCCCAGCCAACAACAATAATGCTTTTACTACTAATATAACCATTGTAGTCAAATGAACCCCATCTGCAGAATGTTCACGAGCATAATATTAACTTTGCGAGACTGTCAGAGAAATAAAGGTGGTTATTATTGATAATAAGCTCACATCTCATGGGTTACCCACTCATCATTTGGAGCTTAAATGGGTAAAAACCAAGCTGATAATTCTGGGTGGGTGAACAACACCAAGCTCATACTTTTTTTGACAAGAAAAAAAGTATAGCTCATATTTGTGGAGTTTTAGAGTACTGTTATTTAATATACACGCTCTTTGGTCTTATATATAAGCAAACATAACTTAAACCATTGTATATACATGTATATGTATATAGCAGCAGAGATGAAAACCAAAAAAAAGTTAGGGAGCGGAAAAATAACAACTATGGACTAATATAAAAAGGGGAAAAAATCTATTTCAACTTAAACCATTGTATATACAAGTTTATTTTAAATTAAAGAATTTCAAGTCCATCATTTACTTCTCTTTTTCATTGTAAATATTTACCTCTTGTTATCTGTTGAGGGGGAGGGAGGGAGCAATTTTAGCTTGCTATTTAAGCAATCTGGAGGTATATCTCTTTGCTGCAGAATTTTTTCTTATAAAATTATACATTTTTTTAAGGGACAAATTATACGACATATTGTTTTTTTTTTTTGAAGGAACGACATATTGTTATTGATTAATAATAGACGAATAAAATGTTGATATTTTTTATAATAGATTTGTACGTAAAACTCACCATCTATGATGATTCATTCAATATTTTCGTACTTTCATAACAATTTACAGCAACATTAAATATCAATTTTTTTTGTAGCGTCATTATAAATGAAATGGCAAAGGCATTATAAACTCAACATAACTGGAGGTGCCGGAGTTCGAACTTCAATCATGACCTCTGATTTAACAATTTTGACATTTTATTTTTAGCCAAGACATGTAGACTTAAAATGTCGAATCGGATTCTACTCACAAAAAATGTCGATCAAGATTTACAACCTGATCAATTGAGCAATTTAAGGTACTTATTAAGCAAGATTCCGCCCCTCAAGAAATCCCTGATACCACAGTTCAGAAAACCTGAACTGGACCATTATTGATTCGTCTCAAATCAAACCAAACCGCTAGAGATTTGGTGCACTGGTTTTAAATTTCAAACTAACAACATAATAACTTTTTCAAAAATTGAAATGTACGTTTTCAAACCAACTTTTTTATACCGAATTTTACCAAAATCATGTTATTAACTGACCAGGATTGTTCTCTCCCTAAAAAAAACATACAAGGATTCGTTTCAAAAAAAAAAATATGGGAAGAAAATCAATTATTAGGACTATTTAAACAAACAAAACCGCTAAATCAAATTGAACCGAACCAAAAGCTAAGGTACCACTTTCTTCTGTAGAATTTTTTTCGAAAGCATTCAAAAGCTGATGCAAACTTGGCTGTCCCAAAAGCTATACTGCTATTTAAAATAATTTTGATAGTCTTGTGTCCCATTTTCAAAATTACAAAAGCTAATACCAAAGGTACAGTCATTCACCTTTTCTTAGATAGTTACCTTAAACTAGACAAAATGTTCTTGTTCTAAAACTAAATTGCTGATAACTGTGTGCTACCATATATCATATGCTTAATAATAGATTGAAAGTGTTCGGTGGTGCTTCAGAGATTCACACTGAACTCCAGTAGCCCAGAGCCAAAGATCCAGCTCCACACTGAGCACCTGAAATGCCATAATACCAGATTTAAGTCAGAAAGATAGTGAAACTGTGAAATGAAAAAAATAATTAGTGAAGTGAAGAGTAATGGCAACGGACAAGATAAACAACTTTGGCATAAAACGTAGTAAGCAATAGCAACAAAAGTATGCAACTTTTTCCTGCTGATACATTTACCAAATTCTAAAATGTGTTGCTACTTCATACAATTTTTACATGAATGATCAAATTTAACTTCGATAAATAAACAACTGGAAATGAATGTTAGAGGAAATGATTCCTTGCATGACAATTAAAGGGAATCACCAGTCAATTGTCGTTTACTTTTTATTTATTCAATAGAATAGACTTCAAAAGATGAACTCTATACATTGAACATGGGGAACAATGAGGAGGAGATACAATCAGAGAAAAGAACTCACCGGTGTTCCTGATTTTACGCTTATCAGCTCCCTCATTTTCTCCACAGCATGTATAGAGCAAGCACGAAGTTCAACTTCCTCCTCAGTCCCTGGACATATTTCTCCACTGGCCTCGATAGTACTGGCAAGTGTTGGACTGAACTTTAAAATGCCAAGCTGCTGAAGCACAGCTGGAACAATGTAGTCTGCCATTATGGTCAGAGAGCTGATGTCTTTAAACTCACCATATCCTTGGCCCCCAAATGCACCCCATAAATCTGCTGCAAATATCTGAGCTCTTTTATATAAAAATACTTGACGGCCTTTGTACACTGAATGGTCTCTAAAGCCTAGAATATTTCATAACAAGGGTTAGTGAAACAAATTGGTCATAATTTATTTGAGAACTTAAATAATAAAAGACAAGAAAAGAAGAAAATGTTCTACCAGGAAAATGACGTGCAACAAGGGCAACAAGATTCATAGCTGATTTTCCACACTGCTCAACAAGATTCGATGCTTTTCCGTCAAAATTCTTTTCCAGTTCAATTCCAACCTAGCAATAGAAGTGAACGATATTAGATATATGATTATAACATTTTAAGAGATGCTTATCAATTATTAATATCATAGTTACATTTACAAAATTGCATATAACTGTGACTAAAGGTAACTTCAGCAGCAATGATTTGTTTTACCTCATGAAGTAACCTAACGCGTTCATCTTCCAACGGAAGAGGTCTAGGCCAATTCAAAAGCTCACGTAGTTGTGGACCTAACAATATGAATTGAATCTGTTAGTGTGTTATGGGAAAAGTAGTTCTTCATTGAAAGCAGGCAAATCCACCATAAGGTGCTGTAAACAGAGATGCCGATACATCTTTTTGAAAATACTGCCACTTGAAGAAAAAGATTAGATATCGTACTCTCAGACGAGCAATTACAAATTGACTGTGTTTCCTGCTCAAGCACTTAAAGGCAATCAAATATGTACTAAGCAAAACTATTGCGTTTAAACTGGGCATACTATGAATGCAGGTTTTACAGTGTTCTGTTCACAGTCCTGAGACCTCATTACCTACCACTAAGTGATATGTAACTGTATGTACCATCACTTGCTCTAACAACCTCTGCACCTAACTACCCACCCTTGAATAATCTTAACAAACTGTAGTCTCAAATATTAATTGATAATAAAAACATGAACTAAATTGAAGGTGAAGTTTAACGCATTCAATTGTCAGTTCCAAACCAATCTATGCATGAAGATGCAAGTTTGCATACAGGAAATGCAAGGTCCAAGCAGAATTACCAGTATACTTTTGCAGACGGTCAGCATCGAATGCAGACTTATCATTTTGAAGAGCTGCCTTTAGCCCAGATGCCAAATTATCATAATTCAAATCCTTATCTGTTGTCAAACAAGAGCAAAGAGTGATCATTGAAAAGAACAGAAAGAATGCCAAGGTTAATAGCCAGAGGGAAAAAGATATGCTAAAATCCTATGACTACAAGATATTTCACCAATCCTATTTCATGTATTTGTCAACTAGAATGCCAACTAAACAACTGACATGGTAATCATCCTAATATACGGCCAATAACACCCGAAAGCACCACACCCAACAACAACAATCAAAACCTTTTCTCATTATGTAAAGGCTGCTATGTGGATCAGACGAAACCATCGTGTTCAAACTCCAACTCAACACCAAAATACAATAGTTCTATACGATATTATGATTATTTCTGATCAACAAATGAAAGAAAATAAGGAACTCGATATCCACCTAATCTCCCTTAGAATCAAACAGAGAGAAGCATTTATCTCAAGGTAAAACTCAAGCACAATTTCTTACCTCCAGTTAATTCTGTTATGTACTGGACATACAGAACTGTCAAAAACTACCAAAAGGTGCATTGTAAAAAACTGTTTTATTGTACCCACGTAATAAAATAATTGTTGTGTCTAGCACAGTAAAAGCAGTGTATAAGCAATTGTATGTATGAGTTTGACACTTTATCAGAATGTTTTTTCAATGCCTTTTTAGTACAAAAAGTTGAGTTTTGCTATGGTTTTTTTTATTGAAATATACTATACAAAAGTGTAGATATATAATAATGATCGTTGATTAAAAATGCTAGGATGATGGATATGTTTGAAAGCGGCAGCATTTGTCAATAAAGGAAGCCACTCCAGCAATTGGTCACACAATATGGATAAAGCAATACACAGGAACCAAAATGTTGTGGACAAAATGTCCAAACCAATTGCTTTTGAAAAATAACATCACAGATATGGAAATCCAAATTTGCAACTTCTTGAATATTCACAAACTATTTTCATATTCACATTATATTCCAACAACTCATTCTACAGGTATATTAACTCATTTACGCCGTAACACCAAGAAAATTCTTCTTATGACCCGTTTGACTTGGTTTATTTGAACTTATATACAGACATAAACACTTGTGAGATTATATGAGTGTTTACATAAACAACTTATGACACATCCATAAACAACTTTTAACGTATTTTCATAAGCTTTTCAGGACAACTTGTGACAAAAACTTTTTGCTTATATGAAAGTGATTTATTGTATCTTTTGTTATAGAAATAGCTTATATAAAAATGATTACATGATAAGTGTTTTTTGCTATAAGTGCTTAATTAAACTATTTATCCAAACAGATCTATATTCTTAAATTTAAAAACCAAACTCTTGTAATGAGAAAATACGTCTCCTTTTTTCTATATAGGAACATTCCAATCCAATGAACTCATTGCATAATAACCAGGCAATATGCAGATAAATTCAAATAAATTTCAGAAAAGTAGCAACTACATTATATATGCAAAAAACAGGGGACCATCAACACCCTACACTACACTTGAAAGAAATATAAACTAAGCGCATACACTTCTGATAGAAGACATGTTCCACATGCCGGTGTTGTCAGCGTCCAACACAGGCATGAAAATATAATTGCATTCAATTTACTAATTTATTTTACCAGTGTCGTGTCCAGTGTTCGTAAGTGATTACTTAAAAAATTACTACATACGTACCAGGCCAGAAGCAAAAGTTCAAAGCATCCAAAACAAACAAGTACTGAACAGTGAGAGGACCATTATCAAAATAATGAATCCCTTCAAAATCCCATTCAACTTTCGGAATAGAATCAATGGTGCTCACTACTTTCTCAATCCCTGAAAAACCACATAATCACAAAGCATAAACACAACGCATTTGAATATGAGAAAAATATAATATAATAAACAACATTAGTCGAACGAAGAATGAACCTGAAGAATCAACAACGACATGAGAGGAGTGACTAGCGACCCAAGCAGAGGTTGCTCTAACGTCGTCCATCGAGTTTTCACAATGCTGCTGCGCCGTTTCAGTGTGATGAAAGAACCCTAAAAACCAAAGTTTTATGGAAAATAAAACTAGATAGAATAAAACGATAGCGTTTTGTTCTCAGTTTCGCGGGTTTTCATGCTGAACGTGAGGGGTAGATAGAGGTGACATTGGCGTGTTTTGGGACAGGAGTTAGGACACTGACTTTGAAACAGAGTACTTTTTTCCATAAATTGGGATGCATTATGGACCACGAAATGACTAGTTTTAGGCCTATTGAGGATAATAAAGTCCACGACCATACCCAATGTGATCACGTGATGAATGTATCTTTTGACCCATGCTCCCTTGCCTTTCCAACTCAAATTTCAAACTAAATTGCCTAATGCCCACGTGGTCTGTGGGATTTCTCCATGTTATTTGGAAAAGATTGGTCCGCTAACCAAGGCTCCCACGACAATGGTTGAAGAAACTAGAAAATTTGTCTTGAAAATATAAGTTTTGACTTTTTATTAAGTAATAATTATACCATTTTTTATAAACAAATTTATTTATTTTGGTTGCTTAACCCTGATGGCACTTTTTAGCATTCTTCGAAAATAAATAAATACTAAAAGAGTTTTTCTATCATATGTAAATTTGCACATGTTAAGACGTTTAAAATACTTCATCCGTCTCTAAATTTAAGTCGTTTAAGGTTTATGCACGGTTATTAAGGAAATGATTAATTGTGTTGATTTTGATGGTAAAATTATTATCATTTACTAAAATACTCTTATTAATTGTAGTTAGTGGAGTAGTTAAGTAGAATGAAATTCAATAAATAAGGATATAATAATAGAAAATAATAATAAATGTTGTATTTGTATTCTAAAGTGACAATTATTTTGAAAAAAAGAAAAAATGATGAATTTATTATTCTAAAGTAACAATGTGACACAAGTATTGTTCATAGATTTCACCAAATAAAAAGATGAATGTTAGAGAGTGTCTATGACACTCCCCTTTAAGAAATACTATAAGTCAAAAGCTTATCAATGATGAGTTAGGCTTTTTTTTTTTTGTCAAGTAGCCTAGTGGCCAAGACTCGCATATTTTAAATGTGGAAAAGTGGGGTGTCAGGGGTTCGAACCCCGACCCTTGCATACATTATACATTATTCCTATCAACTGAGCTAAGTTCGCGGAGACAATTAAGCTTAGTTATATATGACCTAAAAGAGTGGAATGTGAGAGTGTTATAAAATAAAATTGAAAATACGGTTGTGTCTTAAAACTATATTGGGACGAGAGAGGGAACTCAAACCAAGCCATGTTTTAATCCGGTCCATCACGTGTCTCTTATTTTTGTTCTTGTATATTTTATTTATCGGGTCAAACTCGACCCCTTGCATGCAATATCGAGACAGGTTTTGTTCACCCTTATTAGAGGTGTTTGGATTGAGTAGCTTTCTCAACTGATTACATAAATTTTTTATCATCACTTTTGTTCTTTGTTTTTAAGTCAATTTATATATACCATTTGAAATTTTAATTTGTTTATTGTTTTTTTAGAATATTATAAGAAGGGTTTTTCTATCATGTGCAAATTTGCACATGTTAAGAAGTTTAAAGTAGTAACTTTGACTTGGAACTTGTGTTTTTTATATTAAACATGTAACTTTTAATCAATAATTGTTGGTTTTCAATGAAAAGATACTATTTTTAGTTACCTTAACATGTGCAATATTGCACATGTTAGACAAACCCTTATAAGAATACCTTAAAAAAAATAGAATTTCTCCAACAAGACATGATTTAAATATGAACTTTTATGTTTTTGACATTTAAAATTTGAGTCTTACTAACCAATGTCCCAAGGCCAATGATTAAGGAATCTATAAATAGAAAATTTGTCTTGAAAATATAAGTTTTGACTTTTGATTAAGTAATAATTACACCACTTTCAATAAAAAATTATTTTTTTGTTGTTTAACCAATCCTCCGAGGACGTTGTTTAGCATTCTCTTTAAAATTTATATTTAATTCATGTTTTGTTAAAATATTTTAATTTCTTTGGCATATAATTTACAATATTTTAAATATTTTTGTAAAAAATTATTGAAAAATTTAAAAGATATAAATGCTTTTGACTTAAAAACATTAATCAAATTTGTGGACGGAAAACATTTGGGGTGAAAAATTGAAGATTTTTTTTTTTTTTATCAATATTGAAATGAAAATATCTAACCATTTTTTATTAAGTAATAGTCATTTTATTCTCAGTATATATAACGAGTAGGAATAGTATTTCATCAATGTATCGTATTTTAAAAATAGGGCATCATGTCAGACAAAATAATATTTTACATTAAAATGTTTCGTTTATATTATCATATCAATATTTCAATGTACTTATTTATTATCATAATTGTTTATTCACCATCAAATCGATCATTATACAAACAAGTTATCACCAAAATTGATATCACCAAAATTGATTGACTACTTTAACGTGGTATTTTTGCTAATGAAGTAATTAAGCTATTTTAAAATTTCAATAAATTACCCTGATTACTCGTTCACTAAATTCTCCGTTACTCTTTATATCACTCCACCAAATTGTTTTAATACAAAAAAAAAAATACTATATTCAGACACATTAATAAATAAAAAACAACTTTTTAAGTTCATTGAATAACTAATGTATTCAATCATATTTATAGAAAAGATACATTAGTTATTCAATGTATTTAAATTTTTTATTTTTTTATAAATGTTAACAAAGAGTAGATAAATTGAGTAAATATCCTCTCTATCTGTCAAAGTAAATGAAATATACAACTTGGAGAGAGATAAACACAAAAAAAGATAAAAAATATTTTCAATAAATGAGTCTTACCATCGTTAATTATTGTGGTGTCTGAGATTCGAACCTTGGACCTTGCATATATTATGCTTATCCTTACCAACTGAGCTAAACTCACGGGAACTACCATCATTAATTATTGTATAACCTTTTCAAAAAAAATTGTGTCTTTATCTTTTCAAATGGAAAAAATGAAGAGAATGATAAATGGAGAGGATCTCAACTCAAATAAATTACGAGTAAATAGACAATTATCCCCCTGAAATTGTAAGTTTTGTCAATTACCCCCCTGACGTTAACAAAATTTCAATTACCCCCTGAAATTGCACAACGTTAATCAATTTACTCCATCCGTCAAATTCTTTCGTTAGTCAACATGATGTTTTGCAAATATCCCCTAAAGTTTTGCACTTATGTGCAAAATGCCCACCGAACATGAATATATATATATATATATATGTGTGTGTGTGTATATATATATTTCTTATCTTTTTCAATTGTCCTTTATCCTCCTTTGAAAATGAAGATTTCATGTTTAACATCGTGCATTATGGTTACTGTACTCCGTGCAAAGAGAGAGTTATCAATGGGAATAACATGCAACACATTACAACTAAGTGCATGTGCAAGTGCAATCACTTCATCCAACCCTCCTTCTGCAATTTGTTGCCGTAAACTGAAGGAACAAAAGCCTTCCTTTGCCAATACTTGAAAGATCCTAACCTTAAGAAACTTGTTAGCTCTCCCAATGCCATTAAGATTGCTGACGCATGTGGCTCTCCATTTCCCGTTTGCTAGAGGTACATACGTATCAACCTTGTCACCGTTTGTAAGTATTTTTTTTTCCTTCTGTGTTGTACTCTGTTTTGCTTCTTATCAGTTAGGAAAGTCCCTCTGATTATGTCTCAGTTTGGTGTGGTGCGTTACAACACTGTGACTGGGCGTCCCTTGTTCTGTGCTTGTAGGATTTGAACTTATAACACTGATGTTTAACGAACGTAATTTGCTGTTGTTATGACTCCTATGAAGTTTATTTGTGTTATTGTTCAAATTAGCTATGAAGTTTGAGTCAAGGATAAGGAAAAATAAGAGTATAAACGAAAAAAATATATGAATGAATTTTCAAGTTCGGAGGCATTTTGCACATAAGTGCAAAGTTCAGGGGGTATTTGTAAAATGTCATGTTAAGTAACAGAAGAATTTGACGGAAAGAGTAAACTGATTAAGATTGTGTAATTTCAGAAGGTAACCGGAGTTTTGTTAATGTAAGGTAATTGACAAACTTGGGTAATTGCTTGTTTAATCAATAAATTACATTTTAAAAATTTCTAAGCGGTGTAAGAAAATGGCTTGGGTTTCAAAAGAGCAAATTGCGAAATTGTTTAATTCTGCATTTGCGATTTGATGGCCATTAGGCCATTCCAATCAACTCTATCGCTCCAACGATTCTTCTCTCTTTTCCGAACTCCACATTCATTTTCCTCCTCTGCCACCACCACCACCACCAACTTTCCACCACCCTTTTCCGTTCTCAGTCGCTTCGCAACATCATTCTCACAACCTCGCCGCCCCCAATATCCTCCTCCGCCGCCGCGGCCCGACACTCTGGCTCAACGAATCGGCAAATCCATTCGCCGCCCCGGCGCTTCCTCTAAGGCCAGAATTTACGCTGATGTCAATGTTGTTCGACCTAAGGAATATTGGGATTATGAATCCCTAGCTGTTCAGTGGGGGTAACAATTCTCAATTCAATTCAATCCAATTCACACTGTTAATCATTTTATTTTTTAAAAATTTTATTTTTTAATTTTTTTGTGAATTGTTATAGGGAACAAGATGATTACCAG
>Ga0315913_1009047_pt1 | contig 11719 bp, 8 predicted proteins | sample MpolsnodulesMG_FD_207736 | JGI IMG/M metagenome (GOLD analysis project Ga0315913, IMG submission 207736) | Medicago polymorpha root nodule microbial communities from Los Angeles, California, United States - small nodules | ecosystem: Host-associated > Plants > Roots > Nodule | place: USA... | reverse complement strand
GACTTAAAACCTTTGATGATTATAGGTTCACCTAAGGGATTAGGGAATTATAATTAGAAAAGAGGGCTTAGGATCAAGGGATTGACCTAAGCTATTTTGTTAATTTGTCGTTAACTTTATAACATTCATAGATTTAAGAAACAGGTTGCTAATGAGCGATGAGCAGATGAATCGAATGACCTAGTCATCTCTCCATATTATTTCTTAAACCAATTTTTCCTTAACCATTTTATTTTAACTTGCAAATCAAACCAATTGCCTCAGTGCAACCCCCCCCCATTTTACAAAGTAGAAGTTGAAACAGTCCATGTGGATACAAATCTTATAAATTTTATTACTTCGATATGAGTTAGTACACTTGTTAATTTTGTATCAGCGGGATATTACAACAAATATATCAATTTTTCGTTTTAATCTTTCTAAAAAATTTATTCTACTTATATTCATATAAAATTTGTAGTCACCACTTTTGGTTCTTATTTTTAAGTCAACTCATGTGTAACCTTTGTATTTTTAATGAAATTACGCAGAAACATGTAGAATATTATAAAAATTTCTCCCATAATTATTTTTTTTTAACAAAACAAGAATTAAATATGAATTTTTAACTTTTCGTGATTGTATTTTAGTGAATATTAACTATTTGTTTACGATGAAATGTGAGAATTTTAGTATGATTCTTATAAATAATGAGATGATATTTATTCAAATTAAATGACATTTTCTATAATACAAAAGTCGACAAATAACTCTTTATTTCATAAAAATGATTGTTAGTTTATTGATTTAGAAAACAAACATAACAATACACTTGAATTTGCGAATGTATCGTAAAACTCTCAACTTGTTAATGTAGCTAAGCTTATTTGTGACGTATTTTAAAATTCAAAAATTTCTTATATTCACATATTCATGTCTTAGCTTACCAATGTTCGTGCTTCCAGGAATTTGAGAAATTGAGATGGTAACGAGAATTGTTAACATGATGTGGTAAATCTATGTTAGATAATTTTCTTTGTTTCATCCGAGTTCCGAAAGTCGAAGAAAAATATGGGTTGCAAGTTCACAACACAAAAGGAATAATCAATCGACAGAAAACAAAAAAGAGGAAAAAAAAATTAAGCAGAGAGAGAATGTGAAATTATAACGCTTTTTTTTCATAGAAAAAGAGTTTTACTAGAGAAAAAAAAACAAGTATAAGAAATATTCCAACCACCAGTCGAAAATAAGCATGCGGATACTCTCGACCTACCTAAAATAATGCTTTATAAATCTCATCTACTACTTGTTCCACTTCTGAAGTTTTAGATGAAAGATGATTCCATTTTTCGCTTCCCACACCTTCTATAATGTTGCATGCTAAATTAAAGTCAGCCCTTTCCGATGCTTTTTGTTAGGAGAAGAGGAGGAAAAACAATCAAGGAGAGTGGCTACATTAGCGGGCAGTAAAACTCTCATTCCAACCCACCTAAAAATACTATACCAAATGCTTCCAACAAAGCTACATCTACAAAATAAATGATCTTCAACTTCTCGGATACTCGAACACCACACACAACTCGATTCTACCCCTTCCAACAAAAACGAGCGGTAAAAGAAATTTGATATTGTTAGTACATATATAAATCAATATCTTAGAAATGACAATTAACAGTTAGGAATTTAAATAAAAGTTGATATATATGTGTGTGTTTCATATCGTTCAATTTTACGGTAATCATATACCCTAATACATACATTGCAAAATTTGACCTATCCATCATGGATATCTTTTACGAATACCTAATAAATATGAGCCTAATTGCTATCCATACCGAGCTTCACGTATTTGAAGCAACCAAATGAATATATCACTTCCTAATCAAATACAAACGTGTCTTGTAGTGATTTCAAATTCAACAACCACATAATGAGATAAAACTTGGTTGTTGTTGTACTTCTCATATTACATGTATTAATAAAGTTATTAATGTTAGATTCAAGTTTTATGTGAATCCTCATGATTTTATCTTTAAAGATTGGTGTTTATATTCAGGTGTTCTGGCTTTAAACGACGCCTTTAGTTTGTATTTCTTGAATCACTGTTCTTTGTTTATCTTGAACAGGATATGGTTATTAAATAAAATTTGCTGTTAAAAAAAAAAGATTGGGAAGCAGCATAAAACTTATTGATTCATCTTAGTTGAGGCTTAGGGGGTAAAGAACCATTCAGCCCTAATGAGGGACTTGGGGCTTCCTTCTAGAACATTTGTAACCTGGTCTTAACGACTCTATTATCATCAAACCTTCATGAAATATGCATATAAAAAAGGATCCAGTACTTTGCAAATCATTGATAGTTGTCCTCCACTAAAATCTAAACGTACCTTAGCTGAGAGACATTCTCATGTTCAAATGAGAGCTTCCCATGTTCACAGAAACTGTTAAAAACTCACAAAACTACCCACACAGAATCTTTTCATAGTAGAAACTTTACAGTGCTGATATATGACCCAATTTACCTTCTTCAACAATACAAAGCAAGTAAAAACAGACCATATAAGTGCCCATATTGCTGGTCAATTCACAAATCACAATCTATAGAGAGAAAGAAAAAAGTGTTTAAAGGTGTAGTTCAATGGTATTAGTTAGAGCATTGAAAGAGTACTAAATATCATATTTAAAATAAAGTTGTTAGACTCGAAATTTTACCTCAACTCGTCTTTACCTAGATGAAATCGACTCATAAAATCGTATAAGTTTAACTAGAATTAAAATTATTATATAGATGATATTATACACACACTAATATAATATTGTAAGTAGGTAAATTATTAAAAATATTAACTTAATTATAGAGCACAAATATATCTAATCACCAAAATAAAGCGACATGTTCAACCTTGTATCAAAATAACGTGTTAGAGACTTGTGGCCTTGCCGATGTCAGAATCTTGCTGTCTATAGTGTTTCGCCATTTCATAATACTATGTTGTTCACTTCTCCCACATTCGTTTGAGTGTAATGGGTTGGAGAGGAGTCGTTTGGTTACCGAGAACGGTGTGCTTACACGTATTAAATGGGCTTATGGGCCAAAAAGAAAGAAAAATTGGGCCAGAAAAAATACTTTTTTCCAACTAAAAAATACTATTTTAAAAGTAAAATTGCAAACTCTTTAAAATCGGATGAGTTCATTGGATTTTATTGTAAGTTAAATCACTCAAACTTGATTTAAGCTCTGTTTTTACTGAAAACGAGTTTACAATCAAGTTAACACTAAATTGACACGTAAAAATGTAAACTCCTACCCGCTTACGAGTTAACAATAGAGTTTGAAAACACTAGATCACACCCTAAATTAGGGTGCGATCATGCTGCAAACAAAATCCCCTCCTCCTAACAAATTAATCATTCTTTAAAAAAAAATATACATATAGAAAGAGTTTCAAACTGAATGGCCCATTAAAACATCCCCAAATTCAGTTAGACATGCAGTTTAATCCAAAAATGTTAACATTTGACTGTATTCTCTTTGTCTTGTATCTCTTCGGCTTTTACTAGACGCCTCCAACATTTTCTCATTGGAGACATTCACTGATAATAGCATTAAAATTACACACATGGGATGGCCACTATTGTTTTCACCACAAGGGTCCATTATTCTTCTACTTGCTCAAAATATACTAGATGCTTGTGTTCAAAACAGAGCTTGTTCTCTTCACATGGTATTGTCCATAATGAACTTCAGAAGAAGGTGGACCTATGAAAATCCACAAAAGCATACCTTTGTGGCTAAGTGGCTAAGGGTTGTGTTGTAGCCTTTTAGATACAAACAAAAATAAAACAATTTCTTAAAGAAATTTGATGATTTATGCAGTATATTGCAAAGAAGGAGCAATATATACTCTACAATTTTTGAGTATGTCTCAAAATCTTTTAATGCACACTTCAAGCAATGGAACTTGCAATCACCTTACTAACACTTTTCTATAAAAATATTAAGGTGTAAATTAATATATTTTTCGTCCCCGTAAAATATATCAAGTTTTGCATTTTAAAAAACTAATGCATGTTTTAGTCTCTACAAAATAAATTCCTCCTTAAAATATTGGAATGATACTCTCTCTATGCAAGGTTTTTTTTTTTCTGAAAGAAAAGAAGGCTCTCTCTATGCAATTGGTTGATCTGAACTAGTTGGGAATATTGGAGGAGGAGTCATATGCTTCTAAAGCACTCCTCTAATGTTTCCAATTAGTTGAGATCAACCTTCCATTGAGAGATTTACTATTCCATTATTTTGGAGAGGAAATTTACTACTCTTTATTGTGTTGACTCGCAAATAGATTGTCCCTCAACTCACGAAACAACGTTGGATTGATCTCGAACATGTTTACCGTCACATGCTGATTAGTGATAGTCACCAATTTCGGTTTATGTACGACCCCTGTAATCTCCAAGAACTCTCTTGCACTACCGGAGGTGTAGAAAGTGGATCCATCTCTTGAAATAAATCGGATCATCTGTGTCAATCTCCCATACATTAGTTCTTCCACAAAAGATGAACTCAAAATTTGATTTTTAAGTTCTAATTTTGTTACTTTTATCTTGAGTTTTTAGCATTTAAAAAATTTATAATTAGTTTATCCCATGCTAAAAGAATTCTAAGTTTTGTAGAAAAACTTTTTACAATGTTCTAAACATGTCTAAAAAAAATCATTCAAAAATTTATGTTAACTTCACAGTATGGATTGAAATTGCTTGCAAACTAATTTTGTAATGATCAAAAATTGCAATTTTTTTATAGAAACGAAAAACGAAACTAGATAATTTTATAAAGAATATAAAAACACATTTAACCCAAATATTAATTTGATTTGCAATAACAATTCAAGTTTTTTTTTTGAAATACAATTCAAAATTTTATTCTCAATGAATACAGGAATATTAATTGAAATGCTTTCTTCTAAGTTAGTAACAAATGTTTGAATAATTACACTCACAGGTTCTTCTCTTATTCCATTAGACTAGTATATAATGAGAATATGCATATTGGGTGGAAATTTTATTTTTTTTGTTTCCTTAAGTTGATTTTCACCACTCAAACAATAATTTTGATTATCCTTGTTGGTCTTTCTTTCCAATCATATTTTGAAATTGCTGCGGTATAAACTTTTTAGGGTGTTTGCAAGGATATCGCAACAGTAATTTCAGCCGCATCGACTGCATTTTGCCGCAATATAAAAGTTTGCATTGTAACCTTAACCGTAGTTTAAAATCATGTTCCTCGTCACATCACAAGTTGGTTACAAGCTAAACTTTCAATTGTCCTCCTTAACAACCAAACATCCTTAAATATCAGACAACATCAAAAACAATGACATGGTATCATGACATGTTTGGTAGACAGCAGCAATAACCCTCATACCATGGCTGCCACCTTTAATCAAGCAGACATAGTTGTCAGTCCATCCTTATGTTCACTAGAGGACACAATGCCTTCACTTTATCATCTCAATTAAGTGTTATGTTATCTTCAATGAAGCTATGCCAAAAGTGGAACATTCACAAACTAAGTGTTCTTCATCTCAAATGCTGTTTTAACTTTTAATCTGTTTCCAAAATTAACCAGCTGTGACTAAGATAGAAAATGACACACTAGAAAATGCAATGGATCCAGAATGTATTTTTATGGATCTTAATTAAGGGAAATGCATGAGAAGGAATGAAAATGATGTATGTATAATTCAATGAATATTGAAGTAAAGTAATGAGAGGTTGACCAAAAATAAACTCATGAGTTTCTTATCCATTATGGGGGACAAGCACCTTGGTCACGCATTAATATGATCACAAGGAAATTTTCAATAGAACAAACAAAGAATTGATAGTAGCATGTGAAAAAACAGCTCCTTTGAAATGACTATACAGGCCACTGACATGTTCGGATTATTCTCGAGTAATTCTGTTTTGAATAATAGACTTATCCAAGTTTATAGGTAGTCCATCAAGAGATTAAAGTGGCAATTCAGTAGCAAAAGTTTTACATTGTAATCTCAAGAGATAAAAGTTCAAATTTTCTAAAAAAAAATTGATGTAAAATAGTCATTGATATCATTTTACCTAATTTATATCTAGAATCTATAACAATAAAAAAGGCTATATATATCTTTTGTTTTGGGTATAACCTATTTTCACTCCCAAAATTACTCTTAACAGTTGTCCGTTGTACTATAACAAGATATGATAAAATACCCCTCAAAAAAAGATATGATAAAATAAATATTCAATTAATGTCTTTATGTACAAATAAAAAGAAATTAAGACATAATTTTTTTATAAATTTTAAATTTTTACTATCGTATCCCATATATCATAAAACTCAAAATTTAAGTTATACCTTATTTCACTAAAATTACAACACATTTTAAAAAAAATAAAACTCCTATGTCACAAAATATAAACAAAAATTGGTCAACATAATTAATGTATTTGGTTCAAAACTTGTACTAAATATATCAGCTTATGTTGACCAAATTTTGCTTACATTTTAAGACGGAGAGAGTATTCCGTATTCGAGTTTTATGTTAGAAAAACTTAAAATTTTCAATTATTGAGTGTATATATACATACATTTTTTTTTTTTGAAGGAGAGTGTATATACATACATTATTTTGTAAAACCTTTCTTATTCTAAATTAATGATCATTAAAGCTCGTGAAAGATAGATAGACTTTGTAGGTGAAGCCTATTTCAATATGAAAGGGCTAAATGCATGATAATATGAAGGGAATGTTCTTTACAAATTGCTCTTAGGCACCTAGCAAATGTCAAACGGTAATTAACTACCGTTCAACACACTTTTTAAATCAGTATAACCAATAAAAATGCCTTAATCGATTTAAAAAATGTTGAAAGGTAGTTAATTGCCTTTCAGTAGGTGTATGTGAACAATCATTAGGAGTCTAAAAAGCAATAATCAAGTGTTTTTTTAACTCTTTGCTTTGGGCTTAGGTTGTTTGCTGCCAGATATGAGGATTGCTTTTTAGGCCCCTCCAATATCTCTTTAGGCCCCTTTAAAATACGAAAATAACCTTTATAAGACGTCCGATAGTTAAATACCGGAGCCTCCAGTAGGTAAACACTTTCACATTTTGCACCTCCGGTATGTACATACCGAAGGCACATTTTCGCATTAATATACATATGGTATTAATGAAGAAGAAAGAGATGGAGAATTTGTTGCTTCAAAGATCTTCTACCAGACACAGCCTAGACAACATGGTAATTCCATTAATAACGTAAGAGATTCATATGAAAAAAATAATGAAGAAAGGAAGTGGCCATGGTAATAACAGTACAAAACCCAACAGTTTGGCTCTTGCGGAATGCTACAATGCATGTTGGTTATAGTAGGGAAAGTACCGGAGAGAAAGTAACATTGAAAGAGATTCTTGGTAGAACAACAGTGATTCTTTTACTAATTACTAATTACTAATCAGATAACCATTTATATTTATGGGATTGGAATGAAGGAAGGAATTAATAAGTTGCTTTTCAAACTATCGTATGTGCTAAATGTGCAAATTTGAAAATGTGCCTTCGGTATGTACATACCGGAGGTGTATAATGTGAAAAAGTAAAATGAACTACTAACATTTATCTACTAGAGGCTCCGGTATTTAACTATCGGACGTCTTATAAAAGTTATTTTCGTATTTTTAGGGGGCCTAAAGAGATATTGAGGGGGTCTAGAAAGCAATCCCCGTCAGATATCAGTTTGTTAATGACCCAAAAATAAATAAATTAAGCACCAAAATATCATGAGGAGTGTGCTATCTACACACCCGCAAACACTTCTACCCACACTCCTTTCAACTTTGTTATTTTAAGTAAATTACATTTTATATGCTTAAATTATATTAGCCTCTCTTTTATGTTAAAATATATTTGTTCCTGACAAACTTTATGTTAAAATATATTGTTTCCACTCCTGAAATATATGATTGAATGATATTCATCTTCACTAATGTGTTAAAATCTTCACTCACCCTACCTTGATAAACATTTTATTCCTTTTTTTTTTTAAGAAACTAAAATGGAATTTCAATAACCAAACCTCTTTACTTGCCCCACACAAGGTGTGCTAGAGAGAAGCAAAGAGAAAAATCAAGTTACATCATAAACATGTAAGGAACACCTGAATGAAAATAAAAAGTATCAATACAAGACACTTAAAAGATTTGTCCATCACGAATGGTAGTCAAAAGCAAGATTTTTGTGTTTTGTTTTCAACCAACCAAAAGATTGTGCCTTTATGTTGCTAAGCAAGTGGTGAATAGTATTTTGAGAATTCTTAAAGATTTTGGCATTTCAAGACAAAGCCTAACCAATCGTACACATCAAACCAAATTTGTCTGAAAAAATCGCAATGAAGAAATAGATGAGCGACGTCCTCAAGAAAAAGCCTGACCAATCGTACCCCTTCAGCTGCTCCTCCTCCCACGCCCACAAAGACCTGTGCCACATTCAAGCCTCTCCACTCTCACCCCACCCTAAGTGTTTCATTTCAGCCACCGTAGCCATCTTATTATCAAAAAGCTCAAAAAGACGACCAAACCTATCTTTCAAAGTCGCACCTTCCATCTACGAATCCCACCAAAATAAAAAGGAATTGCCATCACCCACGTGGCACACACAATTATCATCAATCCAACTATTTGCAACTATACCAACACCATGACCATTACTTACTAAATTACGCCACCACACTGAACCCCTCCCATTGTCAGCGTGAACAAAAACACTACCCTCCCCAAACCTTGTTGCCAACACTCTAAAACATACTACGTTCTTCCTTAAACCTCCACCAGCATTTACCTAACAAAGCCATATTGAATTCCCTTAACCTCCTCACCCCTGGACCCCCTTTATCCTTATTAGAGCAAACAATATCACATTTAATCCAATATATTTTCCTAACTTCCTCAACCCCCCAAGAAAAAAAAATTAAAAATAGATTCGATAGAAGAAATGATACCTGCGTGAGTCTTGAAGAAGGAAAGAAAATAGACCGAAAAAAAGGACAAGATAGACTTCAGAATAACCAATCAGCCACCCAAAGATAAGTTTCGAGTCTTCCAACTCGACAATCTATATTTTATACTGTCAAGGAACGGTTGCCAAAAAGATTAACCTATATGAATCTCCGCCAATAGGAAGCCCCAGATAAAGAAAATGTATCTGCCCATATTTACAATTTAAAATGGAAGTCGCCTCAGCCAGCCAAGAAGTAGCAACATTAACGCCAACCAACATACTCTTATTGAAATTAACTTTGAGGCCAAAAATTGCCTTGAAAAGCAAAAGAACAGCTTTCAAGGAACGAACATTAGCCCAAATTTTGACACCCATCAAAAGAGTGTCATCCGCAATTGTAAGTGTGAGACTGAGATGTTATTTGAGTGGCAGGCAAGACTTGTGGAACATTTTATTCCATTTTAGTATAATCAAAATTTTAATACATTGTTTTCTCTGCTTTTGCTTCGCAATATCATCATTAACATATAAGTTTACACCTTATTATAAACTGTGAAGGACTGCAAAATAAAATATTTTTTTATAAAAATAATAAAGTTGAGAAAATGTTATTTAAAATTGATTTGATTAATATGAATTCATAAAGTTAATAAAAAAAATGTTCAAAATTAATTATCAATGATATTGAAAGTTATAAAGAAATGTTGTTTTCTTAAATATTAGCTTAAAATTAATTTCTATCATAAAGTTAATTTCTTGAACAATAGTTTTGAAACATATGAATAGTCTAAATCCTCTTAGGATGATATAAGATAATTGAACTTAATGGATTTTGGCAATATAACAAGCCATGAAAATAGGAAGATGTATTGATTTAAAATACACTTTTCCATCCTAGAAAGAAAGAGGACATTAGCCACTTTAGTTTTCCTCACCTTTAAACTTTGATTTCGAATAGGAAGAATTGGGGTTAGATTTTCTATTATTGTGATGAATACATAATTCGAAGTTGTTTATTTTATGATATATTTTTTTCTAAAAATGGAAATCATCAAACTCCCAAATATTAAATATTTTATAGCTTAACAACATAAAAAAAATACATTTGATACTCAACAGGTCTATGACCTTCTAACTTTAGAGGCGTCTCTTGAGTGTGTTTTTCACACACAATATCAAGATTCCAAACTCCGGAACATTCGATATATCCATTCAAACTTAATAGACAGTCACATTTCTCAATCATATGTCATTACGGTTCAACTTTTTTTTTTATCACACCACCCCTTTCACACCTTAATCTAAGAAATTGTTTTCTTTGATTAGAACTAAGATAAGACTTTAAACTAATTATAGCAAAACATAACTTAGTCGCTTCACAACGACCCCAATCCAACAAATTATCATGGGGCGTAAATTTCTTTTTAGTGGAAAAGTTACTCAAAAAATTAAATTCCTCAACAACATGTTTTGCTACGCCCGGTTTCATCTTAATTGGGAGTTCTACCATAAAGTAAATTATATCATGAAATGGAAACAAGATTTAAAAACCAGAGAAACAATTATTAGCTTGACCCTTCATAATGTGATTTTTCCATCGTACCGAAAGTATCCTTCGGTAACATTCTGAATTGTTATAACAGAGAAAAATCTTGAAATAGTAAAAATGAGAATGGTTTTGGAGTTACATTACACTTGCTTTGAGATGAAAATAGTGTTGATAGGGTCAATGGATGGTAGGATTATGTATTGAAAATAAGTTTTCATGAAAGGGGTTTTGTTTTGTTTTGGTATTTGCATCAAATTCAATCATCTCCTCTCTCTAGAATTTTCTCTCTAACCTCTCTCTTCAACCTCTAATCCGCCTTATCTTCTCCCCCAAAATCCAAGGTTTTTTTTTCTCCGGTGTAGCCTGTTTTGTATGGTGGTGCGACGAGATCCCTTCTCTGCACCACCAATCCTCCTCTTTCTTTTCGTACGAACCCTTTTTAACTCCGGCTTCATCACGTTTCCTTGGTTCCCGTCGTCGTTTCGCCGCCGTTCACAAGGTAGTGTTTGATCCGGTTTTGGTTCGTGGTTTATGTCGCAGGGGTTGGGTCCTTTTGCTCCGGCGTCGGTCCTTTCTTTGGATGGGTTTTTGCTTGTTCGTGGATCTAGGCTAGCTGGTTGTTGTTGTTATTCGTATGGGTTCCTCTCCTTTGTTGCAGGTTGCAGTGGGTTTGGTTCTCTATGAACTTTTTGTTGTTGGTGTGTTTTCTGTTCGCTTTCATTGGTGTCACCGTTGTTGTTTTGTGGGTTGTTTCGTTGAGGCGGTGGAAGTTTTGTGTGTTGTTGTTGTTCCTTTGGTTTTGTTTACAGGAAGTGGAAGATGGTGGTGGTTTGATCTGATTGATGGTTCGTAAATCTCGAACCGGGTTTTTTTTTTCGGGTTTGAGATGGGTTCAGGTTCTGTCCTGATATTCTCGAAAGAGTTAAGTTCGTAGACGCTCCATGTTGACGGTAGTTGTTGTTTGTCGTACCTTAAGGATATTATCTGTCGCGGTTGTTTGCATCGTTGGTGGATTGTGATAACAAGACCTATGCGTGCTTTAGTTCATAAATGGTTGGTTTAGCTTGAAAGGGCTTTTAACTTGCTTCGTTCAGAAGGGAGTTGTTGGAATTTGGGTCGTTTTTGTGTTGGTAGTCGATCCATACGCCTTTTAAA
>Ga0315913_1009039_pt1 | contig 11725 bp, 8 predicted proteins | sample MpolsnodulesMG_FD_207736 | JGI IMG/M metagenome (GOLD analysis project Ga0315913, IMG submission 207736) | Medicago polymorpha root nodule microbial communities from Los Angeles, California, United States - small nodules | ecosystem: Host-associated > Plants > Roots > Nodule | place: USA... | reverse complement strand
CCGCATCAACAAACGAGACACAGTGCGGTCAAGCACAAGTTTCCAAAAGTTACATCGGCGCATATCACCACCAATAGGTAATCTCAAATACGTGAATGGAATTTTTCCCGTCCGGCAATTCATAACCAAAGCCGCTTCAGTCAACCAAGAGTCTGACACATTCACCCCCGTCAACATTAACCTTTAATCTTGAAGCTGCCTCGAAAATAAGTAAAACTGCCCTCATAGACCTCACACTCGACCAACTATTCTCTCCGATAATCAAAGTGTCGTCCGCAAACTGTGAATGAGTTAAAGGCACCTCATTCTGACTACCCACATGATACCCACAGAATAAATTGGCAGCCACCAAAGACTTCATCATCACACTGAATCCCTCAGCCGCTAGCAAAAATAAAAACGGGGATAGAGGATCCCCTTGACGAAGCCCCTTCTCCAAAGGAAACTCCTCTGTCAGACTGCCATTAACCAAAACAGATGCCACTGCAGTTCCCACACATTCAGTAATCCATTTTCTCCAAAGCGTCAGAAAAATCATTTTGCCCATTACCACATCGAGATACTGCAAGTCCACAGAGTCATATGCCTTTTCGAAATCAACTTTAAACAACAACATTTCCTTATTACAACGACGAGACTCATCTACCGCCTCGTTAGCTATAAGAATACCATCTATGATCTGTTTCCCCTTAACAAAAGCGGACTGAGTATCAGAGATGACGCTTCCTATGACAGCCCGTAATCTGTTAGCAAGAACCTTAGCCAACACCTTATACATACTAACAACTAAGGAAATAGGACGAAAGTCAGTTAGACGTTGCGGGCTTTCGACCATTGGAATTAAAGCAATAAAAGTGGAATTCACCCGCTTTGTCAACTTTCCGTTCCGATGGAACTCCGTTAAAAATCTCATAAAATCTTCCTGTAACTCGCTCCAAAAATCTTTAATAAAACCAAAAGTGATTCCATCCGGTCGAGGATTCTTATAATTATCACAATCCGAGACTGCTAATTTTACCTCTTCCAGGGAAAAAGGGCGGATCAGAGACCCTGATTCTGCAAAGTTTAATTGAGCGAAGTGAAGATTCTCCACATCTGGCCGCACCATATTTATTGATTTAAAATGATTTGAAAAATGATTAAACACCGCATTTCTGATATTAGTTACCCCGTCAACCTGAGCACCGTCGACATACACTATCTGAATTGCATTTCGACGTCGTCTTTGAGACATTATACCGTGGAAGAATTTTGAGTTTGCGTCTCCTTCTTGCAACCAATTCAATCTAGCCTGCTGCCAACTCACACTAGCATTTACCCGAGCCAAAGAATGCAAAGGCACAGACAAGTCACGAAGCTCCGGACACTCATCCTCCACTAAAGCGTTTTCCTCCCCTTTTGAATCAAGGAAAGAAATCCGGTCCTTTGTTTCCTTCATCTTGCCTTCCAAATAAAGTATTCTTAGATGGACTTTCACTTGTATTCAAACTCATAAAATTACATGTGTGTTTTGTCTTCTTAATACACGTAATATAGATCGAGTAGAGAGAATTACCAATAGAGCATGGTGGGTATTTCCCAAGGATTTTGTTGATTCTTAATTTTTTATAGTTATTATGTTATTACGTTTAAAATACTCGTTGAAAGAAGTTTCTATTTAAGAACAATTTGTTTGAACTTAGGGTTACCTGTGTACGTTGTAAATATGATTAGTTTCTTACTATACTTTCAATTTTAATTGTTGAAAAAATAACAACATGCTTAAAATAAACAAATATTACAATTATTGAACCAACTCAAGTTTTCTTATTTGATTGATACAAATTGGCCTGGTCATCCAGTTGAACCAGACATGTGTCGATCAGAAACAAAAACCATTTTTATATCAAATAAAAATATTGTTTAAGATTTCTAAACAAAATAATTATTCACTAAAATAATAAATTTGTGATAAAAACATAAATTTCCATAAAAATTTGCTATAATTTTATAGGGTTAAATATGTTCATGGTCCTATAAATATATCAACTTTTCGTTTTAGTCCCTCTAAAATTTTCCTTCAACTTTTAGTCCCTATAAATTTTTCAATCACTACTTTTGGTCCCTATTTTTAAGTTAATTTTAGTATTTTTTAATGAAATTTAGCAGAAATGTGTAGAATATTGCAAAAATCTTGCATAAAAAAAATTAGAATTTTTTAACAAAACATAAATTGAATATGAATTTTTAACCATCAAAAATATAAAAATTCATATTAAATTCATGTTTTGTTAAAAAATTCTAAATTTTTTTGGAAGAGATTCTTATAATATTATAAATTTTCTGAAAATTTTTACTCAAAAATATGAATTCTACATATGAGTTTACTTTAAAGAAGGGACCAAAAGTGAAGATGAAGAATTTTTGAGGGACTAAAAGTTAAAGTAAAATTTTAGAGGGACTAAAACGAAAAATTGGTATATTTATAGGTACCAAAAACATATTTAACCCAATTTTATATATTGTTTTGTTAAACAATGACCTCGAGAAATATTATTCATTAGCATTTTTCATTCCATTCTTTTTTTTTTCTGACACATTCTATTCTTTTTTATTAGCATGATATTCATACGAAGTTTCTACCGCTGTTATTAAAAAATCTATACAATACACAAGATGATTTTTTTTTCAACCAAATTTTTTCCATACGCATGAACCAGAACCAGAATCATAAGCACATATTTAAGTGGTACAAGTCTTTTACTACTTGACCAATCTACTATTGATTTTTTCATTCTATTCTATTTTCATAATAATGAAAAATGTCTTTCTTATTGACAAGATAAAAAAATGTTAGAGGTAACTAAAAAAAAGATAAAAAATGTTATAGTATGTTCGTGTTAAAAAAGCCATTTTTTAGATTCATTGAATAACTAACGTATTTAGTCTATAAATGTGACCTGATACATTAATTATACAATGAACTAAAAAAAATTATTTTGTTTATAAATATGATCGAAAAGAGTATTATAGATGAGAATAAAACTCTCATCATTCTTATCACTCTACTCATTAACTTTCCAACTTCAACTCTCAAGTCAATGCATATACTTGTCATTATTATTACTATTTTTGAAAATTATTATTATTATTAATGGAATATTCATGGAATATATGAAATAGTGTTAACTTTTATTGAAAAGAGATAACAACACACTATTCCTAAAATAGGAAATATTGAAATTTCCATTGAAAATTAAATGGGTCAAACACATTGTCATTAATGTCAACTAATAATGTTGGACTATTCGAGTCAAAAACTAAACTTATACTATGAGTCTATATATATGTATAATTTGTTGGATCATGCTAAGGAAATACTAATAAGTAATGGGTTTTATGTAAAAAATATTAATTTTCAAAAATTTCAAGGTGTTGATTGAATCATATTTGAAGATCATTTTTTTTTTACTTTTTAACAAGTACCAAGAGCCAAATGTCTAAAGACACTTGTGAACATTTTCTTTAGTTTTTTACTCATAGAATATATGTTAGCGTAAATTGTTTATTTTTTATTATGATTTGCTATCAGTTTTTTTAGACATTAATTACTTTTTGTAAATTCAAAATTTTCTCTTTTTTTGCATAATATAGATAATTTTTTTCACATAATATAGATGATTTTTTTCACATATATACATCTAATTAAATCCTAAATGATATCGTTTTGCCACATCATTTTCTGAAAACATGTCAATACGTATCCATAGAATGAGGTGTGATTGAATGTACATGTAGACACAAATTATACTATTGTATTATTACCATTTTTAGAATATTATCTACTATTTATTCACAAATATAAATTATATAAGAACAGAAAAATAGTGTCACACTATATTTACTCTCTTGAATCAATGATGACAAACTATTAGAGAAGATCAAGCACTTATCAGGAACATCAAAGAAAGGTAAGCAAACCTCCCACCAACCCCACCTCCCAACTTTTATTTTTCTTCTCATCTCACATTCCCCACACACTTTGACTCTCTCTCTCTCTCTCTCTCTCTCTAGGTTTCTCTAGAAATACACGCAACTCTTTTCCTTTTTTGGGGCTTCAAATTTTGACACCAAAGTTTCACACAAAGATTGTGCCTTTTCGTGTTTGCTTCTAAGTACTTGTACTTTTTTTAAAATATTTTATTGTCAATAACTTCTCATATAAGTGAACCTTTATTTTGCCCTATATTTATCATTTTAATAAAAAAATAAAATAATCAAACCGATATTTCGTGTGCATCTTCCCATCACATTCCAAACAAATAACTCTAGCCAGGCCAGGGTGGTCGTTTTCTCAGTGTTGAATGACTTAATCTTCATTATTTTATTTTGCCGAAAAAAATATGATTTTGATTCCTTCCTCCTTCAATTAATTATTTTTAAAAATTTCATCTATTAATTATAAAATAAAACCCATCATAGATCTGGAAAGTTATATATACAATATTTTTATCAAAAAAGATTAGCTCAAAAACAAAATTAAATATTTTTTATGTGCAGACAAAGTCATAAGTATTAGTGAAATTTAACCAAACAATTAGACTGGATGTTTAGGAAGCACTAACAAAGATGAATTGTTTAAATAAATTTGAATTTGTTTTTTAGATGAAACAATTACGATGGATTAACATAATTTTTCCGTTTGAGAAATAGAGGTTAATAAAAAAAAATCAGTCTAACTCACATAACTTTTTACGACAATATTAGTTGTTCGATTTGACAATATCGACATTATCATTTGAGATTTTACGATTGTTTAATTCAATAATATCGACATTATCAGTCGAGGTTTTACAAACCAAAGTTAAATAACTAATCAAATAAAAAGAAATTTTTTTTAGGGGAAAAAGAAATTGTTTTAATATGATTTTTCTTTCTTTTCAACATCAAATAAATTTCACTCACACACCAAAAATATATATAGCACTATAAATACATATCTTTAATCATAATTTCTTTCTAAATCTTTAATTCGGTTTTTCACAACTAGGAAGAGTTTCAGTTGCAGCAATTGGGTGATCATCATCAAAACAAAAACCTTAAATTCTTTGTTCCAAAAAAAAAAAACATGGTTCTTTGAAACTTCAAAAACCTCGCATGTTATGGATCTAGAAGGTGGAACTCGTCGAAATTATTCAAAGGTAACAAAATGGGCATGCTTCAAAATCTTAAAAGTTTCAATTTTTACTTCTTTGGTAGATTCTATTTTCGATTCTAACAACGTTTGAACATGTTTGTAATGTTACACTGATGTTTTTTTTTTGTTTTTTTTTTGTTTGAATTTTTGCAGAAAGATTCATGGAAAACAGTTCTAACACTAGCATATCAAAGTCTTGGAGTAGTTTATGGAGATTTAAGCATTTCACCTTTATATGTGTTTAGAAGTACTTTTGGTGAAGGAATTGGACACTCAAATACAAATGAAGAGATTTATGGTGTTTTGTCTTTGGTGTTTTGGTCTGTTACATTAGTTCCTTTGGTTAAATATGTGTTCATAGTGTTAAGAGCTGATGATAATGGTGAAGGAGGCACTTTTGCACTTTACTCTTTGTTGTGTAGATATGCTAAAGTTAATTCTCTTCCTAATTGTCAATTGGCTGATGAAGAATTGTCTGAGTATAAGAAAGATGGTTGTGGTGGTGGTGTTTCAAATGGTAAAGGATTTGCCTTTAGGCTTAAGTCTACACTTGAGAAAAGGAAGGTTTTGCAGAAGTTTTTGCTTGTTCTTGCTTTGATTGGAACTTGTATGGTTATTGGTGATGGTGTCCTTACACCTGCTCTTTCAGGTGATGATTATGTTGATGATGATTTTGTTATTTTGTTTATTTCTTTAGAAAATGTTTCTGTTTTTAGGGTAAACAGTCATCTTGGTCTTTAAATTTGTTGGACACTGTCGCGATAGTGCGATAGTCTTTGGATGTATTGAAATTACCACAACCACAAGCATACCTAAATGTGTCTTATGTTATTTTTGTTTTGTTTTGGAAACTCGGTATCTGGTCCAAGGACCGACTAATCCGTGGACCAATCCCACCGTCCACTAGCAGGCCCAATTGATGCCTGAGAAAAGTCCTGTTTGGACTGGCCCTACATAGGAATTCTTAGCATCTAGAGGATTAGAACCGAAGTCCTGGAGTTGAGCACACTCCTGGGTCCTAAGCCTACGCCACTAGGCCGACTCCTGGGGGTTTGTCTCTTGTTATTTGTAATTTCGCTCCATTCAAAGACTAGAGTAACAACACCTAATAAATATATTTAGGGACTAAAATGATTGTTTACTACTCCTGTATCCATTTCATGTTTTACTTTTAATTACAAAATTGAAACTTGTTTTCAATTTCTTTCCCGTTTCTAAGATTTCTATAGGAAATTTATTTGAGCTTTAGGGTCCCTTTAAGTCACTGAGTAAGTTATTTTGAATGAATGCAGTTTTCTCAGCCATATCAGGATTTGAGCTTTCAATGTCCAAGGAACATCACGCGTGTAAGTTTTATCTCAATTCTGATTTATGTTTTTTTTTAGGAAAAAACACCTTTTTTTCATTATGCCACTAGTAGTTTATCTCTCAGTTGTCTAGATGTTCCTTTTTCTCAGTTTGGCAGTGTTTCTTTATACTTTTGTTGGAATGTTTGTGAGAAAATTGTATTAAGGACAAATCATTATGTTGCATTTGTTTCTGCATGTTTAGGGTGTGACTTATAATTGTGTCCTTGAAAAGTTTAAATCCACATGATCACATGTGATGGGCTCCAACACTCTGAGCTGCATGCATGTACTGTGTGCTTTAGGCATATAACTTAAAGCACATGTGTGATGTGTTTGATTTAGCTGTGACATGATGAGTTGGAACTTGTATTCTTGGAGTTTCCATACTGGTCGGTCTCTCTTAATGCCAAAATCTGTCATTAATTAATTGAAGCAAGGGTTATATCATATATGCCTTAATACTAATGTTCATTTCAATAGAGGTTTTTAAGGATCCTAAGATCTATTCTGCTGCAATAACGTCTTATACTGTTAATAACTTGCTATGGATGGTGTAACAGATATGTAGGTCACCTTGTTATGTGATTATGTGTCAATTCAACGTTGCATGGTTTTATTTGACGTGGATGAATCGCTTGTAATATAATATTTGACAGCAATAAGAGTTTTTTAGACGTGCGCACCTATCAGAAATTTATATTTTTGACAAATTATTATTTTTTTGTTTGAATAACTAACTTATCATAAAGGATTAAAGAAGACGAAAAAATTGTTTGTCTCGTTATGCCTTAATTTGTTCTTACGTTATATATCTTTTTGCTTATATCTGCACGTGGAATTTTGATTCCACTCCTTTTTATGCGAGAGATGTGGCACTTTCCTCGCTGATAGTGCTTTTGAAATTTGTTGCTTGACAGATGTAGAAGTTCCAGTTGCATGCATCATATTGATAGGCTTGTTTGCGCTTCAACATTTTGGCACTCATCGAGTCGGCTTCATGTTTGCTCCAATAGTTATGGCATGGCTATTTTGCATCAGTGCCATTGGAATATATAATATATTCCATTGGAACTCTCAGATATACCGTGCACTCTGTCCAATTTATGCGTTGCGGTTTATGAGGAAAAATCAAACTGGAGGTTGGATGGCTCTTGGTGGAGTTTTGCTGTCCATAACAGGTCTGTATGTTTTAGTTGATGGTTAGCTTATATTTTATGCCGTTATCCTCACCATTTCTTTTGCACTTATACAGGGTCAGAAGCCATGTTTGCTGATCTTGGACACTTCTCACAATTATCAATCCAGGTATGTTATTTTTAAACTTGGTTTTGTATGGAGGATAATCAAATATAACTAATATTAGATATAGCGAACACAATACATTAGCGCTTCTCACAATTTCACTCGTTCTGTTTGGATAGCTTATTTCGTCTGGTTCACTCCAAAAGTTTTAACTTATCCCCCTTGATATGATAACTGATAAGTGTTAACATCACTTCTCATATTGGTTTTAGGTCCTTATTTGGAGAAATAGCTTAATAAAGTGCTCATAAAATAAGCACTCATGTACAAAACTATTTTCTACAACAAAAATATAAAATAAAGTCAAACTGTTTTAACTTTTAATAAGGTATCATGGAGAGCTTATGGAAATAAGATGAAAACAATTTATCTACACGTCATAAGTTGTTTTTATAAGCTCTCTCAAACAGTCTCTATAGTGCTTATGCCAGTAGATAAACTCAAATAAGTCAATCCAAATGAACTCATAGTTATAGTCAAATAGTTTTTGGAAATGCTTATTTAATTAAGATCTCTTTTTGCAGATTGCATTCACTTCTGTGGTTTATCCATCTTTAATTCTTGCATATATGGGACAAGCAGCATATCTATCAAGACATCATGATACTGAGCATGCGTATCACTTTGGGTTTTATGTATCTGTTCCAGGTAGCTGCTGCTTAACTCATTTTATTTTTGTAGGTAGGATGTAGATTGTGAAGGAGTTCTCGGATAATTGACATTTGTTCGCTTTTTTGCTTTCCAGAGAAATTGAGATGGCCTGTTCTGGTTCTTGCTGTATTTGCCGCTGTTGTTGGAAGCCAAGCCATCATAACTGGAACATTCTCAATTATCAAGCAATGTTCTGCATTAAATTGCTTCCCAAGAGTTAAAGTGGTTCACACATCATCCAAAATTCACGGGCAAATATATATCCCTGAGATCAATTGGCTATTGATGATCTTGTGTTTGGCTGTTACAATTGGTTTCAGAAACACACAGCATCTCGGCCATGCCTCAGGTATGACAACAATCACAAATTACACATACATTAATTTTTAGCAAGAGGATGCATTTTATATAAGTTGCAGTAGAATTTTGTATGCAACACAAAGTAACATTGCCATCATAATCATAAGCTATGTAGCACTGACACTTCGGCCATGTCGGTGTCTGACACCGAGACGTGGCACCAACAAATGTAGCTGCATTCGATTGTACTATTTTCTTAAATTATTAATGGGTGTCGGTGTGTCAATGTTGTGTCCGTATCAGTGCTTTATAGATAATAAGTATGGCTTTTATGTACTTGTGCTTGTAATTGGTTCTTTCTTTAGTTGCGAATTGCGATCATATCTGACATAATGCTCTTTGCCTAACAGGTTTGGCAGTTATCACAGTGATGCTGGTAACCACCTGTTTGATGTCACTGGTTATTGTACTATGCTGGCACCAGAATGTTTTCTTTGCACTCGCATTTGTTCTCTTTTTCGGCACCATTGAGTCTGTCTTCTTTTCCGCTTCTCTTACCAAGTTCCTACAAGGAGCATGGGTGCCGATTGCATTGGCATTTGTTTTTATAACTGTCATGTATGTCTGGCACTACGGCACACACAAAAAGTACGAATTTGATGTTCAAAACAAGGTTTCCATCAACTGGCTGCTTGGCATAGGTCCAAGCATAGGCATTGTACGAGTGCGTGGTGTCGGCCTTATACATACAGATCTAGTATCCGGCATTCCTGTCATTTTCTCCCACTTTGTGACCAACCTGCCAGCTTTCCATCAGATCCTAGTCTTTCTCTGCATCAAACACGTGCCGGTTCCGCACGTTAGACCCGAGGAAAGATTTCTAGTTGGCCGTGTAGGTCCGCGGAATTTCAGAATCTATCGTTGCATAGTGCGGTATGGATACCGCGATATCCACAAAGATGATGTTGAGTTTGAGAATGACCTTTTATGCAGCATAGCGGAATTCATACGCACAGGGAGCATCGGAATATCTTCAAATGATGAACTCGAAAAACATGACAAAATGACAGTTGTTGGGACATATTCTTCACAAACCATTTTGAGGTGCAGCGATAATAATTCAGATAATAATGTTGATAATGTTGACTTGGAAGAGACGTCATCAGAACTTAAGGAGATAAAGTCGCCACAGGTGATTCAACAAAAGAAAAAGGTGAGGTTTTTGGTACCTGAGAGTCCAAAAATTGACACAGAAGCAAAGGAAGAGTTAGAAGAAGTGATGGAAGCAAGAGAAGCTGGAATAGCTTATATTATAGGACACTCTTACATGAAGGCTAAACCAGGGTCTAGTACTATAAAGAAAATAGCTATTAATTTTGTATATGAATTTCTAAGAAGGAATAGTAGGGCACCATCCTTTGTACTTGGTGTACCTCATGCATCATCACTAGAAGTTGGTATGATGTATCAAGTTTAACTTTTTTGGTTTCACAAAGCATAGAATTCTCAATGTACATAATTTTCTTGTTATTTAGTTTAGTCATAAGGCCACACACCACCTGTCAAGTGGTGATATATAGATAGTGTACAAGTTTTGGTCAGTTTTGTTTTGTCCCTTTGTCACTTATAAAAAAATGTGTATAGAGATTGCTATTCATGATGTCAAATACGATTTATTTTTTAGGAGAGTAAAGATGACAAAAGGTGGTGAACATGATATTTGGATCTGAATACTGTTTTTGGGCATGTCCTAGCCCAACACGTGTTTAGGAGTGATACGTGTGTGACACATGATGTTCAATTTATAAAATAATGAGTAAATTAACATTTTCATCTTTTAAAGCAAAATAGTAACATGTAATCGAGAACATGTTAAAAAATTATATATAATAATTCTGTTTTAAAAGTTGTATATTTAAATTAAAATTATAAATATTGTTCTTTTTATTAAAAAAATTTTACTTTTGAGTTTTTTAACATATAATCTTAAAGCATGAGTTAGTAAAACTATTTTTAAAATTTTAAGTGTCTAGAAATTCGGAGCACCAAATTTTCGAAATACTATATTGCATTCTTAAATTGCCTCAATGTTAATCAAAATACTTCATCATCAAATAGTTTTATTAAAGGTGTTAATATCTCACGTTAAGGTGTTTAAGTTTACGCAATATCACACATAACATCTTGACAAACATGCAATGGTTATATTTTTTTTTCCCTTATTTATCTTCCCCAGGTTTTCAAATTTGAAAATCTTCAAATCAAGAAATTCAACAATACAAATCTCTTCAAATCAAATCTGGGAGAGAGGGAATATGAAACAAGGACGGGGAGAACATGCTATTTTGATATGGATACTATTGTTTTTGGATGTGTCCTAATCTAACATATGTTTAATAGTGAAGGGTGTGAGAGTGAGTTGTGTTCAATGACTAATGAGTAAATCACTATTTTAAATTTTTTTAATGAGAGATGTTTGCATGTTATCATTTATTTAGATTCGAATTATAGACTTTGACTCCTTTAATATTTAGTTTAATTAATTGAATTATCATTACCGCATTATTTTAATTCTTCAAATTATAATTGTCTAGCAACTTGAGACTCCAAATATACTAAATACTAAAAATTCAATCCATCAAATAATTATGTTAAAGGTTTTGGCATGTCACATTAAGTGACATTGTGGTTTGTCCACATTGACATCACGTCATGCAAAGTGTTTTAACAGTAACACGACAGAGAGATTTAGGAGGTTGTATGACTTATCGATTCATAAGGATTTGTCGGTGGGAGAGATGCATGCTTTAGGGTGGGGTGAAGATGGGGAGGCTTGGAGGTGGAGGTGTCGTTTGTTAGCTTGGGAGGAGGAGTTAGTGGTGGAGATTAGGAATTTGCTTACTAACGTTACTTTGCAGGACACTGAACTAGATGTCTGGCTTTGGCG
>Ga0315913_1009038_pt1 | contig 11725 bp, 4 predicted proteins | sample MpolsnodulesMG_FD_207736 | JGI IMG/M metagenome (GOLD analysis project Ga0315913, IMG submission 207736) | Medicago polymorpha root nodule microbial communities from Los Angeles, California, United States - small nodules | ecosystem: Host-associated > Plants > Roots > Nodule | place: USA... | reverse complement strand
CCCTCCTTGGTTTTTATGTTAGTCTCTGCACAAGAACTTCTGGTCACTGGTGTGGTAGTGAGACTTTGAAATGAAGTGATGGCCTTCTATCTATAGAATTCTAGTAAGTGGAATTTTGTTGGGCAAAGTGTGGCTCGCCTAGCGACTCAAGTTTTCTTCATAAGGAGGGAAATAACAACTCATCTTGAAAGGTCACTAAATCGCCTTACTTCGTCAGACGAATTGATGCTTGTCCAACGAAGATGCTCTTGCATTTTTCTTTGAAACTTTCTAGAATTCCTTGCTTTCAGCTCGCTTAACGAGCATGCTTTAGATCATAATCCTTCTTTGTCCTTCTTGGCCAATAACCTCAAAAACATGCAAAACATGAAGATAACCAGATATAAGCAGCTTAATTGGCCCAAAAACTATAAATGTATTAGATATTTACAATAAATTTGGGATTTTTACTTTGATTACTTGTTACTCTATCCATCCCCATAATAACTGAGTCATTTGCAAAGCCATGAATCTTGACCCATTTCACTTTTCAATACAACATTAATTACTTTTTTTCCAATTATAACTCTAATTAATAGTACTTTCACCACTCCCAATTCAATATATTCTACTTTACATTTATGATAAAGAAGAATGCACTAATACTTGTCAAAGGCACTCAAAAACATTTTTCTCTCTTTTATTTATACACTTTTCTTGGTCTACTGGCTCAGTTAAACTGGGACGGAGAGAGTAAACAAGTTAATTATTGCAATAAGAATTAACATGATTTTGACACTTATCACTAACCCAAATCAACATACGTACATTTCAAAACCTACGCATAACCCTAATTGAGGGGAGGGTGGGAGAAAATTTTGAGAGCTATGATTATAAAAACGGCCGTCTCTATATTTGCTCAAAAGTCAACTCCAAACCATAGAACAATTAAGAAATACAAATAATCACTAAAAAGTCAATCCTCCTATTTCTTCATCTTCTTCTTTGTTCCCTTGCTTTTTTTACTCTTTCTTCACTCTTATATTATATATATTGGTCCATTAGCTCTTAATCAGTAGAATATATAAAAGTTTGATACTAACTTTATTATACTCTTTCTTCAATGGGTAACGGCATCGGAAAACTCTGCCTATGTTCCACTTCCACCGGCGCCGGCGATATCTCCCGCCGGCACCAAAACAACAACCCTTTTGGAAACTCAATCTTCTACATCTGACCACCAGATACATTTTCTGACGACGACCTCACAACTTACCGATCACTCTCCGGCGCCTCTGTCAGTGCCAACTCCTCCGCCCCACCTTCCACCGTCACCACCATGACAACAACAGAAATGGATTCCTCTGCTTCGTTTGAAAGCTCCACTTCCTTCACTTCTTCACCTATGCCTCTTCAGCTTCATGCTGGTTCCTCTGCTGGAAGCTGTAGCGCCGTATGGTGTAGCCCCACCAAGAAGTTTCCAAGAAGAAACTTGCTGAAGAAGATTGTCAAAAGCGTAGTTTCAATTTCTAAGAAGAAGAAAAATGCTATTGTTAATGTTTGTGATATGAGTTTGCATGAAGTTGATGATGATGGTGAAAAATATTTGGATGATATTGATGATGATGAAGGTGGTGGTTTGTTTTTGATGGGAAGTGAGAATCTTCAATGGGCACAAGGTAGAGCTGGTGAAGATCGTTTACATATTGTGATATCAGAGAAACATAAATGGGTTTTTCTTGAAAATCTCTTCTTTTCTGTTTATGATCAACTCAAGGAAATTCTCTTAGAATTAGATGAAAAGTATCCAAATTTGGATTCTGTGTTGTTTGGTCTTTCTGAGGCATTGAGGAAAACTGAGGAAGCATTTATGAAGAGTGTTGATGAAATGATAAACAATAATCCTGTGTTAGCTATGATGGGTTCATGTGTTTTGGTGATGTTGATGAAAGGTGAAGATGTTTACTTGATGAATGTTGGAGATAGTCGCGCTGTTTTAGCTACTCATCACGATTCTCTCAAGTCACTTCAGCTTACCATGGAACATAGTACTCTAATCAAAGAGGTAATCATTTTTACATTTCAAAATCGTGCTCCGCAACCGGAATTGCGGCTGTAATATAAAGGTTTCTGCAACTGAAAGTGTTAAGGTTCGCAGTATAACCGCAACTGCAATTTAGAACTGTGGTCGGTGCAATTTGATGTGTTGAGATTTTTTTTTTTATGTCAGGAGGTACTTAGAATCAGAGAGGAGCATCCAGATGACCCTTCTGCAATAAGCAAAGGCAGAGTGAAAGGTTACTTGAATGTAACAAGGGCTTTTGGGGCTGGGTTTCTGAAGCAGGTGATTTTATATACATTGGATTAGACTATGATTATATGCTTAATATACTTGCTTTAATTCATCAAAGCATGCTAGTTTTAGGCTTCTGTTTTTAAATGCTAGAATGGATTCATTGGATTATAGTGTATATTCATCACAAATCAGTTAAACTAATCTCAGGCTTTTGTTGCATTCCAAATGCTACATGGGATCACCACATTTGAAATTTATACAATAATAAGAGTTAGTCTAATCTATAGGCATGCGGTTCAACTAAATGCTGACTGTCGGACTAATCGAACAATTGAAAGTATTATTCTCTTAATTAATGGATTAAGCTGATTTTGAGTTGGAACCAGAATCTAATCCAATGACAGAGAGAATAACACTCTTAGCTGTTGGTTCAATCCAACGTATGCATTTCACTAATCCGGATTGTATAGCTATATGGTCCTAGGATTTTAAATATAAGTCTGCGAGTGTGATCTAGGCCGAGACACAATGGTTAATCATTGATCAAGAGGCCACATGAACCACATTTGACGGCGATTTTCCACAATATCAATGATCATGAGGCAATCACAATCGTTACTGTGACAGAAGTTTAAAACCTCAAGTACTAGTGGTCTATGTTACAATTTCTATAATTTGTTCCTAACTCTTGAATTTTGTTGATCAATTTTGCAGCATAAACAAAATAATGCAATATTAGAGGCTTTCAAAGTTAACTACATTGGTGACTCTCCATACATCACATGTTCCCCTTCACTCCACCACCATAGGCTAAATCCAAGTGACAAATTCTTGATATTGTGTTCTGATGGACTTCACCAATATTTCACCAATGAAGAAGCAGTTGCTAAAGTGGAGTCATTCATCGCTTTATCACCAGATATAGACCCTGCACAACTTCTCATTAAAGAAGTATTATGTAGAGCAGCCAAAAAAGCTGGTATGATATTAAGGGCCTTTTTCTTTCTGATTATAATCAAAAAAGATTTTGACATTTAAAAATTTAAATATTAACTTTTTGAGGTTTAAAAAAATATATTGTGTTTGTTTACTATAGTAAAAAACACTATTAAAAAACACTTATTAAAAGTTAATTTCAAGAAGGGACTTGACTCAGGGGCGGGGCCAGAAACTCTGCAGAGCCTGGGCAAAATATTTTGCCAAATATTTTTCGAATATATATTAAACAGTTTTAAGATACTTGCAAAATTTTGGACTGGTGCAGTGGTTTATTTTGTTGAATCTAACATAGAGAGCGGCGGTTCAAGTCCTTGCAGGACCTGCAGTGGCTTCTATGGGTCTCGTAGGCGATCCGCTAATCATGTGGTAAAAGGTTTGAGCTCCGACTCTTACGTATGAAGAAAATTTGGTTAAGAGGAGAGAACACATATTGTGTGCGACAAACTCTCCAACAGAGATTAATCACTGCTAAACAGTGGTAGAAACTTTGTGTTCATAACATGATAACCTTAAATAAATTCACTATTAAATTAAAAAAAAGTCAAAACCAATTTCTTAACTAGTGATTTTGGCTTGCTTTGTTGTTGTTTCAGGTATGGATTTTCATGAGTTGCTAGATATTCCACAAGGGGAACGTCGTCTTTATCATGATGACATTTCAATTGTCATCATCTCCTTTGAGGGAAAAATATGGCGTTCATCAATTTAAATATATACACACAAACAACTAATTATACACCATTGGAATCTAACAAGTACAAGTGGTTGATGCACAAGGTGTGTGAGTGTTGTAATTTATAAATCTCGCGGTATTCAGTTTAGGTGTGTGAGTGTTGTAATTTATAAATCTCGCGGTATTCAGTTTAGGTGTTTGGTATTGAGTTCGATTCTATTAATAATTATTTCTAAATTTTTTATTTAAAGGAATCATTTTTAACAATTTAAAAGTCTATTCATCGTATATGAAATGAGGGTCCATTTTCTTCAAATATAGGATATTACAATTTTAGTCAATGCTAAAAAGAGTGTTTAGATCATCCACAACAGAACATCCTCATTTAAGTGCTTAAATGATACCCCTTTGTCCATATCACTCATTTTACAATAGTACTTATTAAGCAACAATTTTCTCCAACCCAACACCACAAAAGTAATACTAAATAGGTCCCACAAATAATTATATATCATTACATTTCAACAAAAATTTATTTATTTCATTATGATTTATTAAATAGGGTCCACAAAAAGTGAAGCCGTAGGCACCTAAATATTATACTCAACAATGGAGGTATCTATTTAATATGATGCTAAATAGGTGAAGCACCCACCATTGTCGATAGCTTTAGGGTGGTTATAGAGAATGCAGGCATATAATGATTATTAATTTAAGGATAGAGTTAGATGCAGGCTTACATATCTAATTGTAAAATTATGGTTGTTGATAGTGGTTTAGTTGCATAAAATAATTTTATGACTACGTGGCTGATGGAAGCGTCACTTACTGGAACTAGTATGATGGTGTGTAATCACTTTGGATTTTAATTTGTGTAAATCATTTTTACAAATGCATTGTCACCTTTGATTAATTGCTAAAATACATGTGTAAAAAAAATTGCAGTGTCAATACTTAAGTTAATCTCAATTACTTTTATGTTAAGATAAGACAAGAGACAAATGCAAATGCAGTTAATTTGGTAAATTTTAGTCTAAATTTTGAGATGCTTAATTGGTTTTCTTTGAGGAAAATCCTATTGATCGTCTCTATTTATAATATCTTTTTAGCTTGAGAAGGTTTTGGTATGTCCCTCTTCTCCTTTTATTCTTGCTTCCTTTCTTTTATATAATTCTATTAGCTTAAAAAAAAAATAATAATAGAAATATGATTTGTGATAAACTTGGAGAAAATGTTGATTAGTGTGTTGAGGAAACGTATATATCAACCCAGGGTTAACACTTGGTGAAAATGATCAATTTTAACTTCTCCTTATTTCCCCTAGGCCTTCCTGCAACTGCAAAACATTTCAAAACCTCAATGCAAGATCCACAACCACTATGTCTTACCCTGCTCACTATGAGGATCAACATTAGGCTATGAAATCACCACCAACAGCAACGTGTAGAGAAATCATGATGTTCACACAATCCTAAAAACCTAATGAACTGTCGTCACACACCCAAATTTTCTTGTGCCTTCCCTAATGACTTTGTTTTTGCATTTGAGTCTTTGTTGAACGACAATAGCAACACGACAATGCTTCCACACCCTTTTTGGTAAAATAAGAAAAAAATTAATAAACTTGCAGAACTAGTATTTAATTTGGTGGTTAAAAAATAGGTCGAGGTGCCCCGATAAATAAAAATGTGTTAAAAAGAGCGTGCTAGAGAGTATGTCAACAAATACAATCCACATATCATTGTTAATTTATTATCATAATTGAACAAATTATTTATCATATCAAAAATCAAATATTTTTTATTATGATTAGGAAACCCATAAGAGGAATGATATGTGAACAACCAAATTGTACAACTAACAACTTATTTGCTATTTTTAATGATATTTTGCTTGATTTTGATTTTTGTACTCCTTACAAAGTTAAAGGTTGTTGCATTAGTTGTCCACTTTTAGATGTACAAATAACATAGCTCAACCCATAAATAAGATAAGAAACATAGAAATCAATTATTCCATAAGATAACACACACCACCTGATCTACATCCACAAGAAGTAGAGCAATTTACATTGAAAAATGAACGAAAGCAACAAGAAAGACACTTTGAAAATTTGGATTAACTATCCCACAATTTGGTTTCCATAAGAATAAGAAACCCCACTTCACGACAATTGGATATAATATTAGTTTCCTAACCCCTAGCAGTTCCAAGAAATGATCCTCGTTGTTTTGGTTAGCCTCATTGTTTCCTAACCCATAGTAGAATATTAATTATTAATTAGTGCCCTAAGAGCATTGGTTAAACATCTAAAACAAGCAAACTTTTATTGAAAAGTTGTGTAATCATTACTTGATCAAAAGTAACATCTTATATTTACAAGACAAAATTTCTATTTGTAGATTCTTTAACCATTGTCGTGAGCGTATTGGTTGGCAAGATCTTTTTTCAATAGTAGTATCTAACAAACACTCAATCCCTCCAACACAGCTTCTCACATAAATTTCTTAAATGAGACGAACAAATCAATTATCAATAATTATATACCACTACATATCAATTTTTTAATATTAAAAAAACGTGAATCCCACCTAAAAATGGGGTCTTAAGTGAGACACAGGATCTTACAAGACCCCGAAAAAATTTCTCCCCAATGAAGATACCTAGTAGATACCAGATCTTAAATATTTTAGACTCTCTGATTGAAGATGGTCTAATAATCATCTTTGATCCTCATGGGAGCATCATTTTTTTCACAAAACACCAAAAATCATTGTTATCATAATTGAAGAGATCATTTATCATATATCACAAGTCAAATATTTTTAAGGATAAATTACACAAGAGATCATTTAAATTATTTAATTGTAATAAGTTGATCCTTTAATTTAGGGTCTGTTTGGTAAGACCAAAAAATGAGCTTATAGCGAATAGCTTATAAGCTTGTTTGACAAAAAAGTTCCGTATGATAATGTTTTTTTTCACCATGAGCTTATAGCTTATTTCACGAGCTTATAAGTTATTTTTTAGACGCTATTTCAAGTAACGTTTGAGCTTATAGCTTATCATCTTTTCTTCCAATTTTACCCTTATTATTTTATCTAAAATCCATTTTTATCCTTATAACTTAAATTAAAATAGTTATTATGTAATAAATATCAATTATTATTCATTGTTATTTTTAGGGAATGCCTTCCGTAGCTTCCTTTAGTTATTTTTTTATGAAATATACACGTTTCATTTTTTTTAAGGAGAATATACATTCCATTATTTTTTTTCTTTACGAGAATACTATTTTTTTTTGCTGTAGAATTTTTAACTGGTCTTTTTTTTTTTGACGGTATTAACTAGTCTTTTTGTTACACTATGCCTTTCGTTGTCAATAATAGTTTAATATAAAAATAATGCATATAATAATAATAATAATAATAATAATAATAATAATAATAATAATAATAATAATAATAATAATAATAATAAATAAATAAATAAATAAATTAATAATAGCTTTGAGTAATCGTGGTTGCAAAAGTGGAGGGTTTGATAGATCAGCTTATTTGAGCTATGAATAAAGAATTAAAAAGCATGGTTCAAACCCAAACAAAGAATAAAAAAAATCTAACTACTAACATTTATTATTCAAAAAATATTATTCTATAAAGTATAAATACTCAAATCAAATAAATATAAAAAATTACTAACTTATAATATAAATGATATATTAAATTAATAAATTTAAATTACTAACATTTAAATACTTAAATATTAATTCATATTCCCTAAAAAAATATTAATTCATATAAATTTTAGTATGAATTAAGAATGTCTTTTTATGTCATTTTACATTTATCAGCTAGTTGAACCGCTAATTTTACCAAACACTTCAATTAGCTTATCAACTATCGGTCATCAGCTATAAGCTATCAATCATCAGCTATCAGTTATCCGCTATTTTTACCAAACAGAGTCTTAGTAGCATGTTCAGTTTAGTTAAGATCTCTTCTCTCCATTTGTTAAACATAAATGGACAAAATGTCATTTAGTCTCTAGTATTTGGCAAGACACTTCAATTAGCGGATAGAGGATGACTTATAAGCTCGTATGACCTTAAAAGCTTTGTTTGGTAATAGTTTTTTACCACGAGCTTATAACTTATTTTACGAGTTTATAAGCTATTTTTCAGATGCTATTCCAATTAGCTTTTGAGCTTATAGCTTATCATCTTTTGTCTCATTTTTACCCTTATCACTTTAACTAAAATCCATTTTTACCCTTTGCAATAAATAACTATGTTTAAGAAAAACATGTTATGTACTTATGTTTAATTAAATTTCAAATTTCATTGGCTGATAATAAATTGTCAAAAAAAAAAAAAGGCTGTTAAAAAAAATACATGCTCACTTTATTTTTTCGGTTACAAAATATATACTCGCTTTTACATAACATTTCCCTTGAAAAAAATTGACGTTACGTTTTGAAAAAAAGTGTTGTCACAATTAACTTTTTTTAGAGAGTCACAAGTAACTTTTGTTTAATTTTTTTTAAAGGTTTTGCTTTTTTTTTTTAGAGGGTCACAAGTAACTTTTGTTTATTTTTTTTTTTAAAGGTTTTGCTTTTTTTTTTTTATAAAGTATAAAAAATAAAATAAATTTTAAATAAAACATTAGCAAATTTATGAATTTACAAACAATATATGAAAGACATATTAAATTAATATATTTAAATTATTAAATTATAAATATTTTAAATATCAATTGATTTAAATTTTATTATGAATTAAGAATACCTTTTTATGTCATTTTACATTTATCAGCTAGTTGGACCGCTAATTTTATCAAACACTTCAACCAGCTTATCAGTTATCAGTCATCAGCTATCCGTCAAAAGTCATCAATTATAAGTTATCAGATAGTTTATCAGTTATCCGCTATTTTTACCAAACAGAGCCTTAGTCTACGAGATAACACACCACCTGATCTACCTCGACAAGAAGCAGAGCAATTTACAATGAAAAATTAACTAAAACAACAAGAAAGACCCTTGGAAAATTTGGATTAATGAGTATACAACAATTTGGTTTCCATAAGAAACCCCACTTCACGACAATTGGATCTAATGTCAGTTTCCCAACCCATAACAGTTCCAAGAAATGATCCTATTGTCTTTGGTTAGCCTTGTCCTCTAACGGTTTCTTTGAAGTCAAATTCTTTTGCAATTTCTTGTACATTGCACAAACTTATAATCTCTACGAGTGAAACATTATGTAAAATCAAGTCCTCAATCCTTCGAAATTTAAACCAATAATAATTGATTCTAATTTAAACAATTAATTTAACAATATAAATATTTATATTAAATAATTATGTGTAAAATATTGTGTAAAGCACGAGTTACATAACTAGTTATTAAACAAAAACATAGGCATGCATTTGAAACTCAATTCTATAAAACTTCAAATCTTGGTTCAATTGATAAAAAAATATAATAGATAAAGTAATTTAAAATTTGAATGTTGAAAAGGATTCTTTAAACTAACTAATTAAAAGATTATTTAACATTTCATAAGTTTTAACTCAACCGATAAAAATGTCAAAATTATAAAGTCGGACACTGTGATCAAATTCGAACTCGACTTCTTCAGTTGTGTGTGTGAGTTTCTAATTTAAGATATTGGATATTGGTTTTTTAGAGGAACATATTGGATATTGGTGTTAATTTGAAAGTTAATGATAATTAATGTTTAGATTCAATTGCAATATTGAGACATTATTAGAAAATTTACAATGTAATGTCCAAGCAAAATTAATGTTGACTGAAAAGATGTCACGGAGTAATGTCCAAGCACAAGGCAATTTAAAATGTAGTTTCATATTTCACAATGTATATATAGACAGACGGATGAGTTGTAGTATTTGAAGAAAACAAAAAACCAATGTACCAAAAACAAAAAACATCAATACATAGGTCCCTTCCGTTTTAGTCAAGTCACTTTCATCTTTTTAAAGCTACACTTACCATAACAAGCTAACATGGTTTTCTTATTGTTGCTTCTTGTGCTTGTTGGGTTGGAGATAACAGGAACAGGTACGTATCTTGTTTGATCTTAATATCTATTATGGTCTTCCTCAACTGTCTTTTTAATGGGATCTTCTTCAAGTAGCTTTTGATATTGAAATTTATGTAAAACTTACAAAAGTTAGTGTTTGATCTTAATTGTGTTTTTTTTTTTAAAAAAAAGAAATATCTTTTTGTTTTTATCTCTCAAAATATGTAATTACTATTCATGAGCTTGTAAAGTAACTGAATTTGGGTGCCGTTTAGGGTGCATGACCCTAATAGATCTTTCACCATAGGAGACCATAAAAAAGATCAGGTTTTTTTTTTTTGCATAACTAAAATGACTTTTAATTGTGATAACAATATTTTAATTAATAGGAAATTTCAAAATTGACCTTGCATTTAAATTAAAGGTTAAATATGTTTTGTATTTAAGAGGGGAGAGAAGTGTAATTTACTCTTTTTTATATCCAATGACTTTTAAATATCATTGATTAAATTAACTGCAGAAAATAAATAAACTCATACAATTGAAAATAACAAATTACACGAGTTTAAATTTAGATGAATTTAAAGCTAAATTCTTTTTACGTGAGTTTAAATCAACTCTTTAATTAGTAATTTGATTTATATTTTAATCATTATTAGTGACTAGTCATAAATCACATTAAAAAAAGGTTTTATTATTTTTTAATTAATAATTGATTTCAGTAACTCGTTTTAACAGTAGTTAATTACTTATTTTCTTTCTTTTGTCAAAATAGTTACTTATTTTCTTTTGAAGCGTGTAATTTGTTATTTTCAATTGTATAGAAAGATAACATTTTAATTCAATTTAATGAGTTTATTTATTTTCTGCAATTAATTTCATCAGTGATATTTAAAAGTCATTGGATATAAAAAAGAGTAAATTACACTTCCCTCCCCATATAAATACCAAAACATATTGAACCTTTCATTTAATTACAATGTCAATTTTTGAATTTCCTATTAAATAAAATATTGTTATCACACTTAAAAAGTCATTTTAGTTATACCAAAAAAAAACTGGCCTTTTTTATGGTCTCCTGCGGTGAGAGACCTATTAGGGTCATGCACCCTAGACAGCACCCTGAATTTGGGTCTTGATCATGGAAAAAATCTTTATTTATTTTTTTGACGTAAAAGACTCCCTTTGATTTTCATCCGTTCAATATATGTTTTTTTTCCATATAAAAGGAATGATTTTTTTCCATAACCTTTTAATGGAACCACAAGAGGTGTCAAATGGGTTGGCCCGGGTTTGGCCCAGTCTGGCCCGAGAGGTCCGACTACATAAATGGATCAGGCCGGGCCAACCCAATTATAATTGGGCCGCAAATTCTAGAGCCCTGCCTGGCCTGTGTAGGCCATGGGCCAGTCCATCCCGGCCCGTTTATTTTTACTTTTAAAATTTATTCACTCTTTCATATGTATTTTTTATATATTAGTCACTCACCACTATTTTTTTGCTAAAATATGAATTGATGGACATAAAAGTGCAAATAATTTTGACATTAACATTGAGTATTAACAAAACTCTAGATTATTCATTCATTTAAATCAAATTAATAATTTATAAATTTTAAAACTTTAAGCTAAAATCATTCATTTTTATTAATTTTATTTATTAAAATATTTTTTTATTAATAAATTTGAAAATAGTTGATAACTTTTTTCTAAAATTTACTATTTTTTTTAAC
>Ga0315913_1009037_pt1 | contig 11725 bp, 8 predicted proteins | sample MpolsnodulesMG_FD_207736 | JGI IMG/M metagenome (GOLD analysis project Ga0315913, IMG submission 207736) | Medicago polymorpha root nodule microbial communities from Los Angeles, California, United States - small nodules | ecosystem: Host-associated > Plants > Roots > Nodule | place: USA... | reverse complement strand
AATAATACTGACCTCTGTGATTTATGGTTGTTTACGTAGCGTAATAAATGTCTACCTGCAAATAAGCTGTCCTAGTTCCTAAACACTTCCTGCATGTTTTTATAATTTGCAGAGCAACCTTATGACAGCATCCCAAATTTTAGTGCAGCAGATGCTTTAAGACTTACAGGAATCGGGAGAAATGAATTTATTGATATAATGAACAAGTGCAGATCTAAGGTACTGGTCAAATTTGTCTGTATAGTTTAAAAATATTTTTGGCATTGATTTCCTGTACTATTATAATATAATGTGCATGTCTTTGTTTCATTCCTTGTTGCAATCATAGTACCAATAATACCTTCTAAGGCTATTTTCTATAAGAAGCAAGGAATTGATTCTAAATATATTAAACCAAATACACTTATTGACCATCTAATTAATTTGACACTTCTTAAAATGGCTATGTTATGATCTACAAAACCTGCCATTTAGGTTTAAAATCTCAGCAATACAGACATTTTTTAATCAAATTTCTAAAACATTACTTAGGAAGGTTTGTCTGTCTGTAATTTTTCATCCGTATTTGTTGTGGAATAGGAAGCCTGGATAATTAGGGAAGCAATAAAGGGTAAAGCTGAACTTTATAAAGAGAAGATATTTTGTAGGAAAGAGAGAAAGTTTTGTAGGAGAAAGATTGGTTCCCTTGTTCCTGCAATCAATGTTTCTTTGACCAGACTTTCATTTCACTCCTGATAAATTTGAAATTGATTTCCCTGACTTTACCTGAACTAGTCATGTATGGAACTAGATATGATTTCTTGAGTATTGTTGAATATCTTTAACTTCCTAGAGTTGGACACTTATTGCATATACAATTCTTTTGTCTTAAGATTTAGTTTAGACTTAATGCCTAGGATATGATTTTATTTGGCCTCCTATATAATATTCATCTGCTGAGAGTCGACTCAAGCAATTAAGGCACAATCAGTTTTCCATGTTATTTTCAAATTTCAATTGATCTCATATCATTTTTCCTTTTACCCTTCATGTTCTCTTTGAATTTTCAGAAAATCATGTGGAAACTGAACAAGTCAATTGCAAAAGAATTATTGCCAACGCAACCTGTAGATTTTCCTATTGAATCTTGGTGGGGAGTTTGTCTGGTGAACTTTACTTTGGAAGAATTTAAGGTGAGGTCTGAATCACCCTTACTAAACAGAGACGAGTTCACATTCAATAATGTTGTTCACTGTGTTAATTTGGCATTGAGAAGTAATTTTGGTATTCCCTTGTCTAATGATTTTTGTTATTTTTTGTCTTGTATTTTTCCTTTTTAGAAACTCTCCGAAGAGGAAATGGCCACTATTGACAAAATATGTAAGGAGGAAGCAACTTCATTTATCCTGTTTGATCCTGATGTTGTAAAGGGTCTCTATAGACGCGGACTGATCTATTTTGATGTTCCGGTGTATCCTGAGGATCGGTTCAAAGGTGTGTTAATGATTAGTTATGTATTATTTTGGCTTTCTAGGTTTTACTTTCCTGAAATCATTTCTGAGGAATGATACCTAAGCAATTAAGTTGTCCCTAATGCATTATAATGTGAAGGTATGCCTTGGGTAAATGTATTACAACAAAGCAGAGTTATTGATCAATTAATTTTCGTCTGTTTAGACTTTTGAGAATCTGTACTTTTCCCCAACCCAACTGACCATACCGGTTCCCCTAACATTATTAAAACTAAACCTTTTTGTCTGTGATTTCACAACTGAACTAAACCAAGCATAAGTAGATATTAGTTTTTAGTTGATCAGGTTCAGTACTTGTTGTTTCACAGTCAGTTTTGCACACAAGTAGATCATCCATTGGTAAGTGATATGACTAAATATTGTATCCAAACGCATCACAATATGTTCGATATTCAATTTCGCAATCATATGCTACCACAGTTGGCAAGAATTAAGCATAAATGACTAACATGAATAGAATATAACCACATCAGTAGGAAAAACCGCAATTAGAACTTAGCAAAATCTTGCATTTCCACAGGGTTATGAAGCCTTTTAGCAGGCCTAGAAGTTGCTAGACATGGTTTCAATGTTCAGGCACTAGTCTAAAGCGACAAAAACATCTGGAAAATCATCTAAACATCGACTACTATGTCACAGGTGCAATTGCAAAGAAAAGCCAGAGATTGGTGAGACAAAGCAGTGAAAGAATTAAACACAGAGATTGAGAAATAATGAGGTTTAAGGGGAAGGAAAAGAGAGACTTAGAGAGAGGTGAGAGAACTAGAGGAAAAGTGAGATGCTCAGCTTTGAGGGTAGAACCTTGCACAACCAACTTTGACGGCACAAGTAAAAAAATAAACACAATTGAGCAGTACCTAGAATTATTTGGGAAAAACTAAACTAGGAACCGCCAACAGGAACTAAAATTAGGTATTTCGCTCCTCCTTAATCCTTATAATCGAAGGAAGCTATACGTCTCATGATTTTTGGGTTTTTTTTCCAACTATATTATAGGGTTAATACCTCAATAGCCCATGTAATTTGGGCGAGGTCGGAAAATATCCCCTGTAAAATAAAAAACACAGATTCCACCCCTGTAATTTTGGATTTTTCATATTTTACCCTCACCTTGTTAAAAAAATATTTGGGCAAAGTCTGAAAATAGCTCCTGTAAAGGGTTAAAATGTCTGGAAATGGTGTGAAGGGTTAAAATATGACGAATTCAAAATTACAGGGGTAGAATCTGTGTTTTTTATTTTACAGGACCTATTTTCGGACCTCACCCAAATTACAGGGGCTACTTGAGGTATTAACCCTATATTATATGTTCAACATTTTTATTAAAAACTGTACTGTTTAAATGACTGAATTAATTTTTTTATATTTATTGTTTTTCAGTTTCAAGGCTTGAAGGTTTTGTATCCAACAGGGAGCAGTCTTATGAAGATCCGATTGAAGAGTAATGCATTTTTCTCAGCGTATTTCAATATATTAATTCCAAATGTTGTTGATAAAAAGTGACTAAAGTAACATTTTGTCTTTATTTTTCTTTTTTCTTTTCTCCAGGTTATTGTATGCAGTGTTTGTTGTTTCGAATGAAAATGCATCTGTTGCTGAATTGGCAACGACTCTACAGGCTGACTTGTCACAATTGCAGGCTGCTGCATCATTTGTATGTCGATTGGGATGGGCAACAAAAGTCATTGATCCATCATCTATACTTCAAGATACAAGTATACCTGGGTCGCCAAGAAGTGCAATCAGTGATGAAGATGTTTCTCTTGCTGGTCATGGTTTTGACAATATCCATACCGATAATGATATTCAAGGGGATGCTTCAGGTTCAGGCAATAATGGTCCTCGTTCGGCCTATACTCGCGTTGCCTTCATAGTTGATGCCAATATAACATCCTATCTTATGATGGGTTCTGTTTCACCAGGTTTATAATTACTTTACATGTCCCCACTTGCATCTTTAATCCATTTACCAAAATATTTTGAAATTTGCTTTTGATATTTGTTAAAAAGTCTGTTGTGCTGACAGAAGGTCATATGAAACCGTCACTAAATTTTCTTTGGGCCTTTTTATTGATTGTTTGGATGAGCAAGCTATATTTTTTAATTACCTTTGATATTTGGAACTACTAACAGGCATTCGTAGGTAATCTTGGCATTCTTATTTTGTAATTCGTTTTTAATCTGTTGCATCTCCTTTTGAATTCCATCTCTACTTATATATTTTGGACTGTTAGCTTTCTGTAGATGATTTTTTCTATATCCCCCTTCAGTCCTGAACTTTTTGATCCAATTGTTCAGTAATGAATGTTCTTTAAGCTTCAAATATTTGTAAGTGGCTAAATGCGTTGGTTTATCACAATACCTAAATTATTTTTCCGAGTCTTGTTTTTGTAGAATAAAACAATTTGACAATGATGTGGTGAGGGGTTTCTGAAATTGCAGAATTATTTAGCAGAGATTATTAGTAAATATGCCGGACAAGCCTTGACATCACTGGCTGGCAGCGTCTGAAATAGTTTTACTACAGTATCGGGACAACTTGACAAAATCTTTAGGATTTTGCTTGGGTTTGCTTTTTGTTTGAAAATAAAATTTAGCAGAAAGTAAGAGGGAATGTGCAACTTAATGGGTGCCTCCAAGCATGAATGAGGCTTGGGAGATCAAAGTATGTTATATGAGAAAAAGTACAAAAAATATAGCAAAGCTGCTCAATCGCTATACATGTCCAAATGGAGAACACACATTGTTGAGAGCAAAGCTGAACCCCTGAATAACCATAAAACCCTATCTCAAGCTGAGAGCAAAGAGACACTCCTAACCTACAATCCAGAAAATGTACCAAATGATTGTGAGAAATGCTCATGGCAACAAGGTTCCTATCTCCTTTTTGCCAAAGCTCTGAAACCTGTGCATTGATGTTTGAAGTTAATTTTGATATTGCGTATATGACTACTATAACAATTGAAAATTGTTAATGTGCAATGAATTTTGTGAAGAATTAAATATCCAACCGTATGAGAGATAAATTGTTGAGTAATTATTTGATCACATACATACATATAATACCTAAAATAAATTCAAAATATAAAGACAGCAATTATAATTTATAGATGTTTTTTTAATTTTTTTCGATATATATTTGTATAGTTTTTCTAACTTTTTTTTTCCTTAATTATAAATGTTGTCATTTTTTTTGTTGTTTATACACTGATGTAATTAAATATAAAAATTTATAGTATACCATTTTTTCCCCCAGTAGTCAAATTTTCTGGATCTGTTGCTGATAGTTTTTTATTCTTTGCCTCCAATTTCACATGCCACAAATTTTGCAAAGAATATCATATTGAGCCCAATCATGACTTTTAAGTTTATGGGATTATAATTTTTATATTGATTAGTGTATCCATGTGTGTTTCAGTGTTATGCCAAAGCAGTAATTGTTCTTTTGTCCATTCTTTATGAGTTCGTTCACTTATGTCATTGATTTATATGTTTATATCAGCCTATAGTCTGACTGGGAGCATTCTTCTGTCTGAACTTTGTCAGGTTTGAAATCTCATGCTGTTACGCTCTATGAAGCGGGTAAATTGGGTCATGCCAGCATTTCTGATCTTTGCAAGGATCTTAGCACTCTGGAAGGTGCAAAATTTGAGGGAGAACTGCAGGAATTTGCCAATCATGCATTTAGCCTGCGTTGTGTATTAGAATGTCTACAATCAGGTGGAGTTGCTTCTGATGTGAAAGTTGAGGAAGGATTTGATAAGATGGATATTGCTACTCCAAGCAATGATGAACCAAGCTCTCTAACGGCTGAAATATCTTTGGCTGAAAAATCAGGAGACTCGGGTATTACAGAAGCTGAGACAAATAATGACGATTTATTGAGTTTAAATTTGGAGAAGTCTGCAGAGGCTTCTGTTTCCTATGAAGCTGTTCCCAGTGATGGAACCAGTTCTATTATATTGGAAGGCGATGGCAATGACGTACAAGATTCCAGTAAAGACGACAATCTCCAAAGCGACGAGAAATTAATAGTTGAAGGGTCAGATGTTGGAACAGAATTGGTAAAGAGGAAAAAGAAATATCGTGTAGATATTCTACGCTGTGAAAGCTTGGCTTCTCTTTCACCAGCAACCCTTGATCGTTTGTTTCTTCGTGACTATGATATAGTTGTGTCCATAGTGCCTCTTCCTCAATCATCAGTTCTTCCTGGACCCTCAGGTCCAGTTCATTTTGGTCCCCCTTCATATTCCTTTATGACTCCTTGGATGAAATTGGTACTATATTCGACTGTAGCTAGTGGGCCTCTATCAGTTGTTCTGATGAAAGGGCAATGTCTGCGCTTGCTTCCTGCTCCATTGGCTGGTTGTGAGAAAGCTCTCATATGGTCTTGGGATGGTTCTACAGTAGGAGGGTTAGGAGGGAAGCTTGAAGGAAACTTAGTGAAGGGAAGTATACTTTTACATTGTTTAAACTCACTTCTTAAACATTCAGCCGTTCTGGTGCTGCCTCTCAGTAAGTTCGATCTTAATGAATCTGGAAAGTTGGTTACTATGGATATCCCTTTGCCCTTAATGAACGCTGATGGCTCAATTGTTCCTGTTGGAAAAGAATTAGGAATATGCGAAGAGGAAAGTTCAAATCTGAATTCTCTATTGACTGATTTGGCAAACAAGATGGAGCTGTGCACAGTTGGGTATATCCGCCTTCTTAGACTGTTTAATGAAAGAGCGTCTGACCAGTTTTCATCTGAAGAGAAGTATGATTGGGTTCCGTTGAGTGTTGAGTTTGGGATGCCATTATTTAGCCCAAGGTTGTGTAATAATATATGTAGAAGGGTGGTTTCATCTGAATTGCTTCAATCTGGATCATTTGATGAACACCATCGTGCAATGCAAAGCTTAAAGAAAAAAATACATGACATTTATGCAGAGTACCAAGCAACAGGTCCTGCTGCTAAGGTACTTTACCAGAAGGAGCAAGTTAAAGAATCTTCACGACAACTTATGAACTATGCTAGTGGAAGATGGAATCCACTAGTGGACCCTTCCTCTCCCATTTCAGGGACATCAAGTGAGCATCAAAGGTTAAAACTTGCAAATCGAGAACGCTGTAGAACTGAAGTTTTAAGCTTTGATGGCAGTATTCTTAGGTTTGTATACTTTTAAACACTCAATCTTGAAGATTTCTGGATTTTCTTATCAGATAAATAAGTGAATTCTTTTAGCATTGTCTTGACAAACATGAAATTGGTTTTTTTATCATAAATAATTGCCTGTCTTCTTTTATAATCTAATTCAATTCTAAATCTAGAGAAGTATAAAATTTGCAATTGCACGGTTATGAAGATAGTGATAGAATGTCTTATATGGTAGTCATCATTTACTTTCTCTTGACATGGTATCTAGACTTTGACAAGAGACAAATAGTATTCTTGCATATTTGGTGTGGTTATTAGTAGTAGTATCTTACTATACATGTGAATCGTATCTTGAATTGATACAAAATTGATCTCAGTCGATATGAATACTCGTGTATATCTATTTGAACAAGAATTCAACTTGAATCCCAATTCTTTATGATGAATACTTTTGAACAAGAATTCAACTTGAATCCCAATTCGTTATGATGAATACTTGATCACTATGATGACCAATCTTGCCAAACTTTGTATAGCCTCCCTAAGCCACTTTTCTTTTCTCATTCAATTTATGGCTTGAATCTTGAATTATTTTGAGATTTGTATGAGGTATCAGCTTATATTTTTGCTAGGTTACTGTTTTTGCTCAAAAATGTCATTTGTATCTTACGATTCATAATAAGATTCAATTCATGATACGAAAAATAGGTATTCTAATTTAGGATTTGAAACTCGATTTGATAACTAATTGATCCACTATCCAACTGTGGGAAACATATCTGGTATTCAAGTTTCTGGGAGACTGATTCCTCCGCGACCAGTCTTAGTACTCACATTTATAACTTTTTTTATGCGATCTCGCATTGGCATCCTTTGTTTTTGTTTGGAGGTGATTGTGGTATTGAAAATTATATTGACAATATTTTATACAACCTCGGGACATAAAAATTAGAAACCTAGCATTCCATCTGTTCATTATTCGTAATTTTGGTTTCTTATCACCAATTCTCAGAAACTATATACTTTTGAATGGTGCATGCAGATCTTATGCCTTATCTCCTGTTTACGAAGCCGCCACAAGGCCCATTGAAGAAGGCACACAAGCCAACACGATAAAAGCTGAATCAGATGAAAATGATAATAAAGAAGTAATTCTTCCCGGAGTAAATCTTCTTTTTGACGGTGCTGAGTTGCACCCGTTTGACATAGGTGCCTGCCTCCAGGCACGTCAACCTATTTCCTTAATAGCGGAAGCAGCAGCTGCCTCGACATCTTTAGCAATCAAATAGTTCTGCAGTAGAGATTACAGCATGTGATATCCATGTTTGTTTGGCAATGGTAGCGATTGCTACGGTCTTTGTTTTCATCTTCAAGCTTTTGGTTGCCCACAAAGTTGGGCTCAGGTTGAAGGTTAGTTTCATTTTTTTGCTTGCATGTATTTTACATGTTATCTCACCATTTTAATGGTTGTAAAATACATTCAATGTTCAAACTTCAACCTTCCGAGTATGCTGCAGTCTTACCACTGCTGTCCTTGAGGCTTAATGGTCCCGGTTTTCTATTTGAAACAAGGATGAATGAAATGCTGCTCTATTGGATATACTGAACTTGCCGGACTGAAATATTTTTCTTTTAATTTCATCTACTTTGTTCCGCAGTTTCTATCTATACTTGTGCAAGCTCCTGTCTAAAATTACAATACAATCTTGTTAATCAATGCAAGTTTAATTTGTTTTGGATTTCACCTGATTAGGAGATTGAAAGCAGATAGTTATGAAAGAGGAAATATGTAATCTTTGTCAAACAGTTCTATTGATATTTACCGACAGGTTATTTTATTCCCGTCGCATACTTGCAGCAAAACTGATATTAAGCAATACTTTATTCATATTGTTATTGATATGATTATAAATGATTACACTTTTTGACTATGTTTAGAGATGTTCTTTCAAAAAACGATGTGAATTCCTCGTCTTTTAACTTGAGCTGCATCCTTATCGTCAAAAAAAAAAAAAAAACTTGAGCTGCATCCATGCTTTTTGTTTATATATGCTTTTTTACCCGCACCTTAATCTAGGATAATAAATATTGAGCGCAATATAAAGTCTCAATTGTGGCACACATCCTCTCTTGAAGGGAGAATCCTCCTTGCGCAACAAACTAACAACTGAGCATAATAAAACGTTAATTTAGTTAAGTGCTTCCAGATAAGTATACTCTTCGTATATATCGTGGAAGAACAACACCACTGCAAATAAGCATCACCACCAGAGAATCCAACAAATATAAGTGCACGTACACGCAAATTAATATACATAAGCATTGTTTTCTTTCACCCCATGATCCTTCAAATGTAAAGGAAAAGGACTCTACAAATAATCCAGACAAGTCTAATGGTTTCCGGATTAGGTAATCTGAATAAATACGATCATGGGGTGAAACAAAGGGAAACTTGGCCTTTCGGTAGGGTAATGGATGGTTCGAATTTTGAAATGCGGAAAGCTTCAGCATTGGATTCTTTTGTATGATCCACATTGCATCAAGAGTGTATGTAGTCCACAACGCCCAGATAACTCTATAAATAGGGGTCCCTGTTTTCATTACAAGTAAACTACATCTGAAGAAAAAAAATCATGGAATTCCCTGACTTTAATCCGAACATCAAACTAGCGGCAGTCTACTACAACGGCGGAACACCACCCCATCTGTTTAGGATTCACAACGATGTCACCCTCTCCGGGCTGAAGGATGAGCTGAATCAAATCAACTGTCAACTCAACCACATAGACACGAGGAGGGTGATCAGTGTTAAATATCGATGTCCATTGTCCGACTTAGTTTCATCTCTTCGATTCAGCCGGATGAAACTCACAAACGACGTCGACGTGAGAACCATGTTCTCTGTCTTTGGTCAGCACAGTACTAGAGGACCGATCGAGTTGGATGTTTAGTTGGTTAGATCTGCTGAACAAATTCTGAAAAGTTTGAACTGGCCCAGGAACTACGAAGAGATCAAGGCTCTGCTGGAGGGACCAGATGAAGAAATTAGTTTAGGTGATTTGTGATAATGTGTCATGTTTTAATTAATCACATGTTTTATGTTGTTTTAATGTGCCATGTTAGGTGATCCGTGATAATGTGTCATGTTAAACCTTTTGAATAATATATATATTATTTAAACTTTCATTATGTTTTAATTTACGTCAAAGATGTTCATTTAATCTAAAAATAACCAAAGTTATGTATTCTGGATTCTGCAATTCGGATTCCATAGGGCGTAACTATATGATTTTTTTGTATGGACCACATTGCACCAAGAGTTTATGCGGTCCACAACATCCAATGACCTCTATAAATAAGTGTTCTCCTGTTTTCGGCTTCAATACCAGCAAAACACACAAACACACCAAAGAAAACAATGCAAATTTTTGTCATTAAGCTGAGGATCTTTCTCACGCAGTCGCAAATAGATAGCTCTCTATTTGACCGCATCTGTGTGATGAAGATCTTCTGCATGCTGACAAAAATATATAGATACAAAGAGGTTGCTCTATATTTGAATATCAAGAGGTTTCTATGAGTTAGATCTTGCTGCCTGTCAGATGAATATGTCATTTGGCAAGGCAACAGGATCTAACTAAGAGAAAACCTCTTGAAACACCTTCTCTTTTATGCATTTATTACTTATTTTCCATGAAATCTTTCTAAAAAAATCCTCCAAAATAGGCTTTCTGGTGCAGTTCGGATTATATATTCCGGAATTTTTTTGTCATTTCCGGAATATATAACCCGGATTCCCTCAGTTTCATTTGGACGGTGCGTTGCCAAAGGTTTGGCCGGTTAGTGGAGTTCTGATGCGTTTTTTGGACGGTTTTGAATGACAAACATGTTTTCCTTGACTTCCAAATGACCTAGGACTTGTTTTAAGCTATAAATATGCTAGCATGTTCAACAAATTCCTTCATTCTTCACTTCATCTCTTTTCTTTCATTTTCTTCAAATTTTCTTAAATTTTTTTAAGTTTTTGGGAGTGTTTGTGGTCTCATGGTCATTGTTGACCGTTCATACAACCCCTTTTGCGCGGGTTATATAACGGTCAACAGAGACCCTTGACATAAAAAAAAGACACTAAAATTTCATATCGACGTTGTCCAGATTTTAAAATCCGGAAATCATTAACAATCTGGTTTGGAAAATAAAATCCGGACCAGGGTAATTTTGGCATTTTTGCAGCGCGCGTGAGAAAACAGCAGGGTGGGAAAAGTAATACTCTAATAATAATGCTAATGAAATCTTTGCTCGTGCTCAAACTGTTACTAAACCAAGTGAAGTTGCAATGTTACAGTCTTTTTAGTTGAGAGAGCAAACAGAGTATTACTCTTCCCACCCTATAGCATTCTCGCGCGCCCTATTTTTTTTTCTTCAAAAATGCCCTTGAACTTTTCAGATTTCATAATCCGGAATGGTGTTTTCCTTTGTTAAAGGGTGAAAAAATGAGTTACGAATTTTTCCAGATTTTGTAATCCGGTAACTTCATTTTTCCGGATTTTGTAATCCAGAAACTTCAAAAAATAGGGTGTGCTACATGATTTTTTCGGATTAGAAAGAGGTCGAATCCATGGTGAGGACCAAACTTTGATTTGGGAGCCATATCCAATCTTCCACCTATATCCCAAGTTAATAAGATTTTGAGAACTCCATATGCTCCTCCAAGTATAGCTTGGATTGTGACCTATGTTGACATCCAAGAAATCCCTTCTAGGGAAGTATTTGACTTTGAGAATGCGAGATAGTAAGGAGCTAGGATCAGTTAGGAGTTTCCAACCTTGTTTACTGAGCATAGATAGATTGAAGGCTTCCATGTTACGAAAACCAAGTTCCCCTGAACTTTTATGTAAGGTAAGTTTATCCCACCTCATCCAATTAATCCCTCTACTCCCATCTTTTTTAGACCCCCAATAAAATGAGTTCATCATCCGTTCTATCTCATCACATAAAGAGGAAGGGATAGGAAAAGCGCCCATACAATAAGAAGGAATAGCTTGCGCAACCGATTTAATAAGAACCTCTTTAC
>Ga0315913_1009035_pt1 | contig 11729 bp, 8 predicted proteins | sample MpolsnodulesMG_FD_207736 | JGI IMG/M metagenome (GOLD analysis project Ga0315913, IMG submission 207736) | Medicago polymorpha root nodule microbial communities from Los Angeles, California, United States - small nodules | ecosystem: Host-associated > Plants > Roots > Nodule | place: USA... | reverse complement strand
AAGACACAAGGCTTCTATCTTTCTAATTTTGTCTGGTAATGCATTCTTTCTGATTCATCTTTTAATGCAGGAAGATGTGCAACTCATGGTTGAAACAGGCCTCGATGCCTATAGGTTTTCCATTTCTTGGTCAAGATTGATACCAAGTATTCTACTGAACTTAAACTTTAGTACATATCGATGAATGGTGAAATTTAAAGTACTTTAATAATTTTTTCAGTAAAGACTTACTCCCTTTGAAAATGCTTTTATTTCTTCCCAGATGGTAGAGGACCCGTCAACCCGAAGGGATTGCAGTACTACAACAATCTCATCAATGAACTCATTAGAAATGGTTAGATACGACTCATACGAGTTTCTTCATTTGTTGCAAGATAAGACATGCCTTAATTAAGATTTCAAAAACAGTAGAGTGAAATCAATTCTGTTTCTTAAAGTAATATAATACAAGTCTTTTGCATTTGCAGGAATCCAACCACATGTCACACTACACCACTATGATCTCCCACAGGCACTTGAGGATGAATATGAAGGATGGCTTAGTCGTGAGGTCATGTATGTTCATATCTCCTATAGCTGCACAAGTTTGCTGTTACAATTAGTTCTTAAAATTCTTAGTGCATGAAATAAGGCACTATACTCCATAAATCTAGAGAGAGAAAAAGGTCTGTAGACACCAAGTAATTGATGCGTGAAATAAGACTCTTTTAGCTTTTACCGTTTTTGCCTCACTTGCTCATAAGATCAATGGTAAAATGCACTTTAATGATGTGAAGATTTCGTATTCTTAAAGAAGTACTTTTTGTGCTTAGGAAGAAATGTCCTTATATTGCATTTTTTATTATGGAATTGAAAATCATGACTTGAATTTTGATGCAGAAAAGACTTCACAAACTATGCAGATGTGTGTTTTAGAGAGTTCGGGGATAGAGTCAAGTATTGGACTACTGTGAACGAGCCGAATATCTTCGCTGTAGGTAGTTATGATCAAGGAATCTCCCCACCTAAGCGATGTTCTCCTCCATTTTGCGTTATAGAGAGCACCAAGGGCAACTCAACATTTGAACCGTACTTGGTAGTTCATCATATTTTGTTAGCGCATTCTTCAGCCGTGAGACTGTATAGAAGAAAGTACAGGGTATATCCCTTATCTTTTTTCATACTGTGTACTTTTCTGTGTTTCTTTTTTGTTTGTTATTGTTACTGTACTCTCTAGAGACTTGTTACATTGCAGGAGGAACAAAATGGATTTGTTGGTATCTCAATCTATACATTTGGGTCAGTTCCTCAAACAAATACAGAGAAAGACAGGGCAGCATGTCAACGATTTCACGATTTTTATTTGGGTTGGTGAGTTACTGACTCTAAAATTGGTTATAATATTTTATCATCTTCTTCTTCTTCTTACTGCCTATCTTATTGCAGGATTATGGAACCCTTGTTGCATGGAGACTATCCCGATTCCATGAAGGCAAATGCGGGCACGAGAATTCCTTCCTTCACAAGTCGTGAATCCGAACAAGTTAAGGGTTCCTATGACTTTATTGGCATAATTCACTACATCAAGTTTAATGTCACAGACAATTCTGATGTGCTGAAGACAGAACTGCGAGATTTCATTGCAGACTCGGCTGCAAAGCCACTTGGTATGTATGTGTTGTTAGTGGATTTTAAAGCTTAGAGCTATATAAGCTTGGTGTACTAATTGCATTTTTTCATATGATTCTGTTGTTTTCAACTGGTTGAACTCTTTACATCATTTAGTATCTGATTCCCCTTTTCATCGGTGTAAACAACAATGTGTATCACTTGTTGAATAATTGGTGGAGTAAAATGAATCATTTCTTTGTTTTCTGTGGTTTTGCAGGTGCAGAGGAAATATTTGTAGACAACGAGGTAACAGTTAAAAAACTAATTAAAATTATCATCTTAATTAATTTGTTCAATCACTAGATTACTTCACAGTAAAACTATCTGGTTTGACTTGGCTCAGTACCCATTCACACCATGGGCTTTAGGAGAAGTGCTGGAAACATTCAAGACCCTTTATGGCAATCCACCTATATTCATTCATGAAAATGGTATGCTTACCTCTCGTTCAAGATTACATTGATTGCAATGAATCTCTTTTAGGAAATCATCATTGGATGCTAATTGAGTTATGGCGCAAAGGTTTTTCTGTCATAGACAGCCAAATAACATTTTGACTACGTTATTGCATATTATGGTTTTCATGTATTTTCCATCCTCAATTGTATGGAATTGTAAACTTAAGCATCAAGGGATTTGGCAATGATTTGGTGGACCATTCATAACGCTTGTAAATATTGTTTTTAAACAAATGTTGCATAAGATGAGTTCCAATTGTTTGAATTGTTAGGCCAGCGGACACTAAGCAACGCATCACTCCACTATGATGAATCAAGGGTGAAATACTTGCATGGATACATTGGCACCGTGCTTGATTCCTTAAGGTATGTGATTGCTACTCCATTTTATTATCTTTTGAAAAATTAGATTTAGAAAATGCCTTTGAAAGAAGTTACTTATCCAATAAATGAAAACACACACAAGATTTGTAAAAGCAAACACAACTGAAATAAACACCTATGCTTTGATATGGTATGTGATCTTCTTTCTCATGTTTTTTTAATCCTTCAGAAATGGATCAAATATGAAGGGATATTTTGTGTGGTCTTTCATTGATGCATTTGAGTTGTTGGATGGATATGAATCGGTCTATGGGCTGTACTATGTCGATAGGAATGATCCAGAGTTGAGAAGATACCCAAAGCTATCCGCAAAATGGTACAGCCAATTTTTGAAGGGTACAAGATCCTCCCTAGTTGGTGCAATTGAACTCAATAACGATTCATCACTTGTTTCGGTTGGACATTTAATTCAGTAGTGGGTTCTATAATTTGTATGCATTAAAGTGTTGTTACATTACATATGGTGTTTCTGTTGAGAGTCTTCCAGTTTTGTCGGTTAGCTGGTTAGTGGTTTAGATGTTTACGAAATCTGTTTGCATGATCATTATTTAGTTAATCTATCTAAAAACCACTATTCCATCTGTGTATGCAATCATCATAAAGTGAGTGATCTCACATTAACAATGGTATCTAGTTCTTCGATTTGGGACAAGTGCATACGAGAATGTGAGGTTCTTTGAGAAATCTGAGGTAGTCATGACTAACTCTAATGGTTCTTCTTTGGCCAACCTGTCTTTTCTTTATGGCAAAAACTTATAATAGAGAAGTGGTTCCAGATGCAAGTCATCTTTGGTTTCTAGGGTGTGTTTGAAATTTTGCAAGGCTCTCTTATTGATCCATCTATGTGTGAACTCTGCGAATTTTAGAAGATAGCTGCAAAGGACGCCTGAGACATCTTAACAAATTCTTACGTGGTTGCAAAGGTTGGGAAAGTGAGACTATAGTTCATGGACAAGAAATATTAACTATTATTTTTTTGAAACGGCAAAATTTATTAGGCCCGCTTGTGTAAGACACACATAGACCAAAGGCAAACGAGGATAGGTTACAAAGGTGCCGTATATATGCAGAACACCCACCCGGGGCAACCCAAAAATTCTGTATACCATAGGAACCTAAAAACCAACCACCCCACAATAACCACCCAAACAGAAGATCCGAACACCTAAAAAACCCTAAAAAAAATGCAGCACAGCAGCTGAACAGAAGGGGGAAAACCAGCCAGCAACACGCACACAGTCAGCCCCCACACCAGAAAACAGTCCAGCCAAAACACAGCCCACTGAACCTGAAACAGAATCGCCAAAAACAGCAGCAGCACCCCCGCATAACACAGACAGCAGCCGCAGACAGATGGAAAAACCTGCAAACAGCAAAACCCCACCTCAAAGCACCACTCTACTAGATAATGTGTTTAAAATACCTAGCTGAAAAATGCCGTGAATGTCCAATGCTTTAGATAATGGCTACTGCTTACTACTATCTACGGTTTGTACGGCAACTAAAATTTGAATATTTTACTAGTTTCTAATGCTGTGTGTTTGGCTATGTTGTTTTTATTATGTTGAACTTTTCATATATATGAATACATCTTGTGGTGAATAGAAATTATTTAGCATCCAAGGATCTCATGCATAGGAAGTTCAATTCACATATAAAATAATACTAGATAGTCATTCTTGTAGAGATCCTCCCTTATTTAACTTCAACATGCTAGAGATTCTTGCGTTTGATTCAAATTTTATACAAACAGCTATTTCTATAAACTCTTTCAAAGAAAACGACGTCATGAATACAATAAATTTTTATCATGCCATGGACACTCTTCCGTAAAAGATTTGGAATCAAGTTATAGTTTCCAGTTTCCAATACATCCCTAAAAAATGCTTGTTAAGGAAATGCATACTGAACCTTAATATATTGGAATGGTTTAACTCTTTCATGATATACACTCTCTTTCATGATATACACTTTTTTAAAATACAGCAGAATTGTTTTTTAAAATAGGCAAAATTACATATACAATCGTTCAAGTATAATCTTTACTTTAAATTGGTCTTGTTAAGTTTTAATTTTTCTGTTGGTCCTTTATGATGCATTTTCTTTACATTGTTAGTCTTTGAGTTATCTTCTTGTTGCATTGTAGTAGTCTTTTATGTTATATTTTTGATTGTATGGATCACAAGTTTTGTTGCACAATTAGAGATGACCAACATTCATGTGTCCATTCATCACGCCTCACACTAGAGATAAATGACTCATTGTTTTATGTTGGTAAATTTTAATCATTCATGTTAAATGAAGACATTGTTGTGAAACATGAAATACTTTGTTTTTAAAGTTTTAAGATTTGAAAATGTAGATTTAAATAAAAGTGGGAAGGTAAGTAACATCGACATGTACAATCTGATCATTATTATAAGCAAAAATTTATTTTTTAGGTTTATTGAATAATACTCATGTATTTGGTCTATAAATTGACCAAATATTTGTTTTTACGTTAACTATTCAGTGAACTTAAAAAATTATTTTTGTTTATAATATTGACTGAATGATGTATCTAATATTAAAATGTCACATATGATTTACTTTAATAGAACTTGTTAAAAAGACCAGGAGTGAAAGTATAGTATAATAAAAAATTAAATGACCAATCCAAAGAAAGGTAATTTTGGCTTTAAAAATATCGCAAGGAACTCATCTTTTTCTTTTAGAAGGGTAAAAATCTTATCAGTGAAGGATAGTTTACAAATTGAAAGTCTTGCTACTGAAGAGGAAGGCTAGTTCGCATATCGAAAATCTTGCTAACAAACTTATTTTAAATTTTTTAACATGTATAAATTTGTATACAATAGAAAAACCCTAAAATATATAATCCTAGATTACATGAAAATCGGACTTATAGTTGACCGTGGGCTGGCTTTAGTCCTCAATCCGAGACTGATTTTACTCTTAAAATCGGATTGCTGGTGTGCATGTGCTTAAGCAAGAAATTAGTTTTTGTACAGATTTTAACAAGAGGCGATTTGCACAAGCATGAAATGCAAACGTATAGGAAAATAAACACTAAAAAGAGCTTGTATGCGCAAATTCCAAGTACAGATGAAATAAGGTGGCTAATGTCATGTCATCCATTTTTCCTGAAGTACAATTATTTCGAGCTCTTCCTACATTAAGATGTTATAACATACGGAGTGCAAGGTACATTACATGAAAATACATAAGTCTTTAACTTATTGTTCTATTTAACCCATGTGGGTTGACATTTGAGATGAGTGACTGAATACCAAATTTTAAAAATTAATTAATTAATTAATGTTTTATTTTTATATGATCGCCTATCCTCCGTTATCAAATTATGGTTTAAATATGTAAATCATCATTGTAAGTTAAACGTTTTACTTTTGGTTCATATGTGTCAAACAGCGACTGGCGTGGCGACGTGTGATGTGCCAAATGATGATTATGCGTCGTTCCTTGATGCTGAGTCAGAAAGTTCGAGAGACCAAAAAAAAAAACAAAATTCATAGAGGGACCAAAGCAAAAAAATGGGAAGACAACAAATCCAGAAAAAAAAAAATTCAGAAAATTCTTCATCTTCTTCCTTTTATTTCTTCTTCATCGTCTTTAATACCACCTTCATCAACATTCATAAAAATCCAACAAAATAATTCAAAAACAACAGCCATCAACAACATTACCATCATCTAATCACTACACCTTCATCAACAACAACATCTAATTTCATCACCAAAATCATTCAAGAAACATTTTTTAATACAACACCTAGAATCCTAATTTCTGAGGTAAAATTTGAATTACTCCCATAACCATAGCAAAAGCAACAAAGTAGAATGTCAAACACAAAAAACCAAAGCAAAACACATCTTCGTCTCCCTCCTTCACCTATATCATCATCTTCAATGGCACCTCTGTTTGAAACCCAACTGTTTCAATTTCTTTGTTGCTTTTAAGATATCAATTTTTGCTTTTATTCAAAAAAATAATCAAATTTTTTTTGTTCCCAATTTTCGCAATCCGGGAAAATATTTTCTCATTTTTGGCCTTGGCGTTGCTCAATTCGAAATACAAATGAACATTCATGTATTGAGATTTTGATTTTGTTGATTTTTAAATTCTGTTCTATAGATTGTCTGTTGTTCTCGAATAGCGTCATCGCAGAATCACGAGCATCTAGAAGCTAGAAAGTGTATTTGATTTTAGGTTCAATAAATGGGCAGGTTTTGGTTTTGAGTTTGTTGATTTTGAATACCGGTTCAATAAAATGGTAAAATGGTTTTAAGTTTTTTGACATAATATGGGTCGGTTTTGGTTTTAAGTATTTGGGTTGGGCTTTTAAAATATGGATCAGCTTTAGTTTGTGATTTGGTTGAGGTTAACCAATTCTTTTGCACACCCCTACCTCTCCCTTAGCACTTACCTCCACCCTCTCGGATGAGTTGGTTTTGCATGCAACTCATCTAGTGGCTTCAAATGTAGAAGGGTCACTAGATGGGGAAATGAGACCGAATCTAGAACGAAAGGGAAAGAAAATAAATACATTTTGATTTGATATAGGTGGTACATCATTAGATCAAGTAGAACTTCAGCATCAAATGGTCATCATAAATAATTCAGATCTTTTAACTTTTATTTATCTATCTTTCTCTACCTTTCTCTTTATTATTTGTTTTATCAGACTCTTTTATTTTTCCTTTTTTATAATCATCATCATTTTTAACTAAGTTTTGTCTAAAGTTACCATATCTTTATCGTCTAAAAGGTAAATAATTCAAATCCAAATGATCCCGAACATTTGTTCTCTCAATGTTGTTGATTGTCCATGTTAGAATTTACCCTAAAAAATAAAGTACTCTTCTTAGTTGTTCAAAAATAAAATAAAAATAAATTACTCTCAAAAAAGTATATTTAATTTAGGGTTTTTCCATGTGCGAATTTGTAGTATTGAATAAGAAGTTAAAAGTAGTCAATTTATCTTTAATTTTTTGTATTTTATATTAAAAACTCAATTTTATAATGAATAATTGTTGTTTTCAATAAAAAAATCATCATTTTTTGTTGTTTTAACTTACACATTTTTGTTGTTACATGTTAACCTATGTAATATTGCATATGATAAACAAACCTTTTATAAGGATAAGGGTTTATTAGTTAATTTAAAGAAAATTTCCTTAGTGTTTAATCATATCAACAAAGAAACAAAAAAAAAAATTAAATGAACAAAGAAGCCAGCTTAATTATGTCTGTAAAATAAAATCCAATGTCATATATGATCAAATTATATTTAACTATACAAAAGATGAACACATTTTTTTTGGTGGTTGTTGGGGTTTAAACATCAAATTTTGCATATATTACGCATTGTTTTTACAAATTGAGTTAAACTCACGGGGACGAACACATTTTGTTTGCTAGTTTAGATATACAGGTCAAATAAAAATATAAAATATACCTGTCAAAAAAGTTATGTAAATGTTGTCCAAATTTTTTTATGGAAAATAGATAAATAACCCTATAAAGAATATAATCCATTATTTACTTGTTTTTCTTTTTAAAATTGTGACCTGCATGATATGTCTAAGAATAAAGAGGATAATACAATCCAAACACATAACTTTTTGAAGAATGCTAACCATTGTCACTGGAGCATTGGATAAGGGGATAAAAATAGAAATATAGTATTGGAAAATGGTGAAAAGTGATAAATTTAACTTTTTAAAAGTCAAAATGTTGTTGAAACCAATGCAAACATGCTACTTTTGGCTTCCTTAACCATTGCCCTCATGACAATGGTTAGCAAGACCCTAACTTTTTTGTTGGGTAAAAAATTGCATAACTTTTTCTCTTTCTGAATTCTTTTTTATCGGGTTTTCATTATTCGTTTTCAAAATTCATAAGAAGAACCCTAAAATATTTATAACCTTCCAAAAATATTTATAAATTTATATTAAGTATATGAAAGTTGACTTAGTTAATATAAAGTTGAATTATCCACAATATCTACAACGTCGTTAGTTCAACTTTCACATCTGATGTGATGACCTCCATATTAGATGATGATTTGTAACTACTCCCTTTTTAAAATGAAATATAAACAAAAGTGACACTTAAAAGACCAATATACAAGGTTAAAAATTAAATCCACATGCATCAATTTTTTTACTGTCATTTTTATTTATATTTTATTTCTAAAGAAGTATCTACTCGATAATTTTGAGGTATGTTTTGATTATGATAAACTCAGGAGAACTTTCCTCTATAGAAAAAAAAAAAAAAAAAAGGTGAAATTTTTGTTTCGCAACACAACTAACTTCCAACCACCACACGTTCCATTTCCAATGCCAACGCGTACAGCACCATTATTAATATTTTTTCCAAATAATTCTGAATTTTTTTTGTTGAAATTTTCTCGTTACAAACAGAGAAATTTCACATTTAATCTAAACTTAGGTGTAAATTCATTTTCACACATAAAAAACTGAAAAAGAAAAGAAAACAAAAAAAAGACACATTCTCCTTTTACAACCAACGGCAACCAAGATTCTTTCTCTTTCTTTCTTTCTCTCATAAAAACCCCCAAATTCGTCAATTAGGGTTCAATCCAATTTCAATTCCAATTCCCAATCTTCTAAAATTCTTCAAATTCTCTCCAAATCCCAAAACTTTCCTTCACTGATTCCTTAAATTCACACAGCGAGCCATCGTAGCTCGCTTCTTCGCCAGGAAACCATGCCGAAATTCTCCATCATTCTCACCTTCATCGCTCTCATCATCGTCCTCCCAATCCTCACAACAGCTGAACACGAAGAATCCTCCGTTCTCCGGTTACCGTCACAAAACGTCTGTTCCGTTACAACACCGTCATCGTGTCCGGCGAAATGCTTCCGAACAGACCCGGTTTGTGGAGCCGATGGTGTGACATACTGGTGCGGTTGTGCCGAAGCCGCGTGCGCTGGAGCTGAAGTTGCTAAATTGGGTTTCTGTGAAGTTGGGAATGGTGGATCTGCAACGTTTCCTGGTCAGGCTCTTCTTTTGGTTCACATTGTATGGCTCATTGTTTTAGGATTTTCTGTATTGTTTGGATTTTTTTAGTTTAAAGGGAAAATTGCGATATTATTGAAGAAAAAGAGGGAAATTTATGTAATTACGAGGATGTTGTTGTTGTTGATTGTCTAATCTTCTGGGTTGGGTTGATTTAGGTGACATAACAATTCTTTTTCTCATTTGATGTAATTGGGTGTTATGAATCTTATGATTCATCAGTATTTTAAGGGGTTTTGGAGATGTGTATTTTTGTTTATATTGTTAATTGATCATTTGACCAATTCTTATATATTGTATGTATAATGATTTCATATCATATGGATCTTTTTACCCTGAGAAATTTGTTGCTATTATTGTGTAATCTTGTTTGAATTTCCAAATTTGTTATTGGTTATGTTGTTGATGGCCTAACAATTTGACAAGATTTTTTATGTTTTTAATTTATTTTCCTTATGGTGTTTGATGCATGGTCATCAATATCTTACTCTACATGTGGTTTGTGTTTCATTTCGATACAAAATTGAATACAATTGATATGAATCTTAAATATGTATCTATGTTGGACATGGACCTTGTCTTGAATTCAAATTCATTATGATGAGTCCTGATACAATCTAATACATCACTACTTAAACTTAGTGTTTTGACATTAGTAGATGATATATTAGCTTATAGGTATGCTATGTTGCTTGTTTTTACTTAAAATCTTATATTTTTATTAGTAATGTATCTTGCGATTAATAATAAGATTCGATCCTCGATTCATAACATAGGTCTTCGGATAGTTTTTACCTTGATTTCATCAATATGCCTCGTTCTTGTCAATGAACATTTGTCTCTTACAGCTTGGAGGAGTCGGTGTGTGTAGTTAAGAACTATTGGCAATCTTTGTCTCTTACAAAAGGTAGTGGTTAAACTCCATCATCTATTTCAGAGTTGGATTAGATGCGCTGTGACTGCATGCAGCCATGCACATATTGAGCTTCCAATCAAAATTGGACTGTCCATGTTTTAAATTAGTTTTTTTTTTTTTTTAAAATCTGAAAAACTTGAACAGACAGCCGAGATGCACGTGAGTGCATGCAGTCTCACAGGGTTGTGACTGTACACAACCTTGATCCCTTTATTTCCAGCCTGGTGTCATACTTGGTATTGCATGCTTCATGTTGTTGTTTGTTTTGTCTATGTATTTGTCTACTCTTCTAGGCTGGGTTTACGATAACACGACGAGTCTTTTTCTCATTGTTTTTGATTGGGTGTTCTGATTCATGTATGTTGTAAGAGGGGTTTTGAAGATGTCGATTTTTGTTTATACTATTAATTGATCATTTGTTCAATTCCGATATTGTATGAATAATTTTTTCATTTCATATGGATCTTTTCACCTTGAGAAGCTACTTGACTTCATTGTGTTGAAACTTGAAACTTTGAAATTTGTTGTTGGTTATTTTGTAGATAGCCTCAACAAAAAGATTTCGTAGTTGAGCTCAATTTGTATGCTATATTATTATTAACTGGCTTTAACCAGATTTTGAAGTTTATTTAGTCAATGTTTGGATACACGTTTGTTTTTACTAAAGTGCGGTGAATTGTCACGGCAAACCAAAAGCTACATATTATAGCTTCTTAAATATCACGTCTAATATGCATTGGGACGTAAAATATGGCATTCCAACGCTGATCCAAACAATGCATTAATCTATTAGTTAGTACCTTGATTCCATCAATATGCCCTGTGAACATTTGTCTTTTACAGCTTGGTGGTATTGGTGTGTGTATAGTTAAGAACAGTTAAATATTTGATTTGATCCTTGTAATTGTAGGATTTTATCAGTATTATTATCCACATTATTCATATTCCAAAATGATCCATAAAATTGTAAAATATTAATCAAGTTTGTCCCTCTGTTTGTATGTGTTATCAAATAATTTCCTGATAGTATTCACTTAGTTTCACCCGACATTACCAACTTAATATTATTATAGTCTAAATAAATACCAATGGTGGGATGAATGAATCTGATTAACAATTTATAATTGATCAATTTAAAACATTGTTAGTGTAAGGCATTAGGATATAGAGTTCACAAATCATTGAGCCAAATTGTGTCTTCACGAAAGAATTATTGGCAATCTTTGTGTCTTACAGCTTGTATTATAAGATAATGACTA
>Ga0315913_1009033_pt1 | contig 11730 bp, 8 predicted proteins | sample MpolsnodulesMG_FD_207736 | JGI IMG/M metagenome (GOLD analysis project Ga0315913, IMG submission 207736) | Medicago polymorpha root nodule microbial communities from Los Angeles, California, United States - small nodules | ecosystem: Host-associated > Plants > Roots > Nodule | place: USA... | reverse complement strand
GTTGAGGCCTTAGTGCCAAACTTTGATGGAACAATTGTTGAATAAATATTGTTATATTTTTCCGCTGCGATTTCAGTGAATATTGTTGACAGGATTGATTTAAATAATTAGAAATTTTCCTATTTATTACTTGAATGAATAGAAGCGCAATACTCTGTTTTATGATGTTACTCTGATTTATCTTTTAAATTGCGGTTTTTGGGAAACGGGGTGTTACACAGACCACCGGCCAAAAGATTCTGATGAAGTCCGGATTATATAATCCGGATTACACATGGATTCTAGATTATATAATCTAGACAAATACGATCCTGGTGAAACAAAGGAAACTTGACTCTTTCTGCGGGGTGAATGATGGTTCAACTTCAATTATTCGGATTGCTGCATTTAAACTTTCGTCAAAGATGTTCATTTAAACACTAAAATAGTCTGAATTCAAGTCAGTTTTATAGGATGCCAGTACAATCCGAATTACAAAATCCGGACAGCCTCAACATAAGATTCTTTTGTGAAGACCACATTTCACAGACAGTTTTTGTGCTCCACAACGTCCATAAACCCCAATAAATAAGTGTTTCCGGTTTTCATCTTCATTTCCATCAAAAACACACCAAAGAATCCATGAAATTTTTCTGTCACTGTGCTGAGAATCTTTGTCATGCTACCGCAAAATAGATTGCTTTGTATGTGACAAATAGATTGCTCACTATGTGTCAGCATGGTGAAGATCCTCAGCATGCTTTCAAAAATATATAGATACTCCTTGCTACCTCCTTGATAGATAGATAACTCAAAAATATCAAGAGGTTGCTATGAGTTAGATCTTGTTGCCTGTCAGATGAATATGTCATTTGGCAAGGCAGCAGGATCTAACTCATTGAAATCCTCTTGAAACACCTTCCCAAAAGATTCATCATTTCTGTTATTATGGTTATTTTTAACTGTTTATTTGTCTTATGTTGTTTTTATTTATGTTATGTACCTTTGTTTTATTTTTTTTCCAAGTCATTCGCCACGAAAACGCTCTATAATACAGGGACTGATGTTGTTCGGATTTTATAATTCGGACATACTTCATGCATTCCGGATTATTTAATCCGGAAACCCTCAGTTTATTTTGGACTGTGACGTTTCACCAAAGGTTTGACCAGTTAGTGGAGTTTTAACGCATTTTTGGACGGTTTTGAATGACAAACACGTGTTCCTTGACTTTCAAATGACCTAGGACTTGTATTAGGCTATAAATAGGCTTGCATGTTCAACAAATTCCTTCATTATTCACTCCATCTCTTTTCTTTCATTTTCTTCAAATTTTTCAAGTTTTGTAGAAGTGTTTGTGGTGTCATGGTCATTGTTGACCGTTCATACGACCCCTGCAATTGCATTCCAGCTTATGCGGGGGTTATATAACGGTCAACAGAGACCCTTGACATCAAAAAAAGACACTAAAATTTCATATTGATTTGGTCCGAATTTTATAATCCGGAAATCACTAACAATCTTGTTCGAAAAATATAATCCGGACCAGGGATACTTTTGGAATTTTTATAGGGCGCGGGAGAAGGCAGCATGGTGGAAAAAAGTAATACTCTTATTTTTATGTAATTGAACAAACAACAAAACACTATTTTCAGTTCTCATCGATATCGCTAGCCATACTTTGTCATAGTTTGATGGATTGATAGTTGAAGCTGCAGCCTTATTTTCGTTTGAAAAAGATAGTTGCGACCTTAGACATGAATTATGTTTAAGAACTAATAATAGTACTTTTTTCACGCTCTTATGCATTACTCTATCTGTTTCATAATATAAGTCGTTTTAAAAAATTCTCACAAAAATATGATGAAACTCATCTAAATTTTGACACATAAAAATTGCATATTAGTTCCGTGCCTTGAGCATATTTCAGTTGACAATAACAATACATAATTATATGCAGAAGTTGAGATTAAAACTTCATACATCATATATTTTTTTAAGAAGTTCAAACATCTCATTTATTCATCTTAAAAAGTAAATTTTAACCACTAAAAACAATAGTATAGAAACGCATGTTGACAACGTTTCTCATAGCAGATTTGACTTTAAGTTCAATCTTTGGATAGTTAAATAAATTTAGAATTCTAAAAATTTGACCTATTCGGAAATCCTAAAGATATGAATATAATTGCCTTTAATATTCAACTGGGTCCTTCTTTTAATATCGACAATGATCTCTCAAGTTAAAACAACTATTAACAAAATCAGTCAATGGCAATACAAATTTTAGTGAAATGTAAATATGAGAGTTTAATTAGTATGCTATCTTAGTGTACAATAATTTTACACATACATACATATCAATGATATGATACCATTCAATCAATGAATATGACAACCGACGTGTTTTCATTAATTAACGTAGTAACTCATCATTGGATACATGCGTATAAAAATAGACAAAATATACTACTAATTAAATTTATATAATTTATTATTTGAATCGAAATTGATTTCCTCCAAAACTTAATTTGGCTAGAAATAATAAAAATAATAGTTTGCCATAATTTTTTTGAGAGGAATTTGCCATAATTTTATTTATTTATTAACATTTGACAAGAGGAATTTGCCATAATTTATATACTAAAGATTACACCAAAAAGTCAAACACGCTATAGAATAAATCATCAAAACATAAACTATTCGATTTCAAGCTCAACTTTACCAGAATCAATTTTAAAAAATCACAATGACTTGGGACCGCAATAAAACATCCAAACGAACAAGCTAGGTTAAGGGCTCTTTGCATTGTCTTATTAGAGCTTGTCTACTTGCATAAATTTTGTGAGAATGTTTGAAAGAACTTACGAAAACAACATATGACAATTTTCGAAAGCTTTTTTCAGTTTATTTTTCATAAGTTCTCTAATATAGCTTATTAAAATAACTTATAGCATATACAAAAAAATAATAATTAACTTTATATTAAATTTTACTATAGAAATAGCTTATGTGAGCTTATACATAAGCACTTATCATGATAAGCGCTTACACTATAAGCTACAAATAAGCTCTTTATCCAAACAGACCCCAAGTAGCCACAATAAAAATGTTGATGATAGACTAGTCCCCTTCCATAAGTAGGGAATCTGCTAAAATGGTCCAACTTGTTAGTTGTTAGACAGAAAGTTTGAGAAGGACCAATGCTCATGACAGTAAGCCTCTTTCTATATTTCTATCCAACACATTCCGTGCAACACAAGCATCCAAGTCATTTGATTTCTTAAGTGAATCAATTCATTACCAGGGGTGCTAACACAACGCGAATCTATCCTGAATTAGTACATGAGTTTTAGCAGTTTGAATTCACAAACGAAATAAAAAGTATTAAAACCAGGACACACAGCCACATCCACTTCACGTTAGGTTTAACATTTTTCTTTTTACTCCACATTTTGCTAATCGCTTTAAGATGGTTCAACTTGAGTGAGTCTGTAATGCTCAACATTTAATACCCTAATGATTTACATTTAAATACGACTGTCAAAAAGAGAGGATCTACCAAGTTAAAAGGCATCAAAACATACAAGTGAGTGTCACTATCCAAGGTAGAATTTTGATTGGAGGTTGTCCAGAATCTCAGCATACTCGATTGGAGTTGCCTCAGCGCAGAACACTTCATTCCAGATCTTGCGCAAATCTGCAGAATATGTAAACAACTCAATCCAATTAGATGGACAACTCTGGCAAATATCAAACATTAGAACCAAATAACAATTTGACCAAAAAAAAGAGCGCCAAACAACAACAACATGAAAATAACTTCTCATTTTCTGTGTAAGCAAGTCAGCAACTAAGAGGTATGCTGATAAAAGAAAAAGTAAACTTATTTCGGCTTCACGCAACACAGTTCATTATGCACCAAAAGTAACGTTATGTTCCACGTTGGTAGAGCTCTTCACATAGGCTCGAGAGCCTTATTGATAAGCAGGCACAATCATTGTTTCAGACAAGTATCAATAAGAAAAATGACACAAGTAAAACAATATATGGTGCAGTTCGGTATCAGACAAGGATGATATGTCATGGAATGTGTTCATTTAACACTGGCCTCCCTATTGTTTTGTAAAAAGACATCTTCTATAATCCCCAATTCATATTTTGTCCTCGTTAAATCTTTTGTTTTAATTATATTTCGTAAAAGCACGCCGTGCTTTTACTTTAAAACTTCGACAACCAAGAAATGTGTCATTCATTAACCCATATCCACAACCGGTTTGGCTTATTATAGTCATAAAAAGTTGTCGACTGTGATTATAGAATTTCCTATAGCCTATAGCAAATATATATAAGGTGAAAACAACTTTGTAACTACGTAGTCAGAGGTTATAATTGCAGAAACAATCTTTTTATCCACAGGGAAAATGTGGGTGCTTTTAAACCTGCCCAGACTCCACAATGGAGGTAGCCGCCTATGCATTGCAGCTGACCTTTTCCTATTACTGCCAGAAAGATATTACACATTTTGTATTTTCATTCTTTCCCAGATTTGATTGGTTGGATAAACTATGGTGCTGAATGAGCAGAGCACCCACCAAAACTGAGTTTACTTGAGTTCGTAATTCAGGGACTTCTATAATGAAAGTCTTTTAAACAAATGAAAGAACTGATAAAACATTTAAATTCTGCAAAAAGATGGGAAACATAAAATGCATTATGTTCTTATACAATTACTATTACATTCTCCAAATTTTGTTCCTCTTTCTTATTCCTTTCTTCAGCCTAAACATGTTTCATGAAACCTTTAAACTTTCAAGAGATTTCAAAAAGTGTGGCAATCATAGAAATACTCAAGACTTTTACCCCTAATAAAAAACATACATACCATCCTTAGCTGCTGATGGAAGGCACATTACGATCACATCAAATCTCGGTACCTTGGTTAAATTATCCATATAGCTAACAACTAGATCCATGTCTTCGCTGCCAAAAGAGAACATTCGTTATCATGATGAAAGGCCAAACAGAACTCAAAACAACAAACTAATTATCTGATAAATACTTACACAAAAAAGGATGAAACACACTTGATGATCTCAACTAGCAGGGTAGAAGATAAGGCATTTTTGAATATTTTCGGTAATTCATGGGGAGACATTGCCTAACACGAAAACAGAAATAGAAGAGCAGATCATTCAACAGCAGAAGTACAGCATATATAATGGAAAATATACTTAAAATTTAAAATATAATCAAATCATAAAAGCACAACAGATTTGAATACCTTTAATAGACAAGCCTGCAAAGCAAGATCACCAGAAAACCCTCTCCAAGAGAGCTCAAACTGATAAGCTGTAGTTGGTGGCGTTATGTTCTTTGCAGCTTCTGCCATGGCTCGAGAAGCAGCTTGAGAAGCAAGCTGTTCAACAGATGCTTTAATTTCTGGCTTAGTTTTATGATTTCTCTGTTAAAAATGTTACACCAAAAATATGTAAAACAGGACAATGAACACGAATAGGTAAAATTAATAGCGTCATAACTGAAAAACTAATATCCTAAAATCACAGCAATATAATAAAACTGGCAAAAGTTTTAGGGGTAAACACAATCCTAAATAAATTTTGCTTCTAAACAGAACCACAATACACAATGGAACTACATTACTAGACGATAAGAGTGGAGAATTTGAAGATAAAGCTTAACCTGTTCCAAGCTGTGGCTTGCATTATAACCTTCCTTAGAACCATTTCCTACTAGTCCTTGAGTCCTGCTTGCAGATTTTGTATCCTTATTAGTGATCTCCTCCATTAAGAGTGGTTCTTTAGCAGGAATTTGCCGCTCATTACCCTGACAAGTATCAACATAATCAAACTTTAGGCCGGACACTATGCATGAGGAACACCAAACAAAGTAATCTTACATCTGTCTCATCCATGGAGATAACAGTATATCTAAAAGTTATTTGTACCTTTATTTGATGATGAGCTTCAGTTGACCCTGACTTTTTAGTATCATGTGAAACGGAGTGGATGCTGCTGCTTCCATTCACTTTTGTCTCGGACTTTCCCACTTTTTCTACAGTGTTTCTTAGTGCTTTGGATGCTTTATGTAGAATTTCCTGGACGAAAGGAATTTTAAAAGTTTAATTCGTGCACCAAAGAGAAGTGAGGAAAAACATAGACACGAAACAAGAACAGTTAACAACACACTAAGTATCCTAGTGTCTCGTCGTGAAGCCTGGTCATAAAGTAAGTGTCATGCCATGTTCTTGTTGATGACACTCTGTCATCTCTCTTTCATTAGCTGTTTTCATTTAGCTTTTATGCCAAACTCATTGTAATTCTGGAGCAAAAAGGGTCAGAAAGTGCAGAAAACATGAAATCTACAAAGAAGACTTCGGGCCCCGAATCCTTACAGTCGAGCGCCGAATTTGAGCAGAAAAGAACCATGTTGGTTCGACACTTATCGGGCCCCGAATTAGGCAATTCGGGCGCCGATTTCGTATAACTTGGAGAACGCGTTTTGGCCTTCGGGCACCGATTTTGTGGGCTCGGGGGCCTATTTATAGAAAAGTGCGTTTTAGGAATAAGGGTTCACGATTTTAGAGAGAAAAGGCATATTGTGGTTGAGACTTTTGCCGAGTAGAAATTGAAACAGTCCATGTGGATACGAACTTATAAATTTTATTACTTCGATATATTTTTAGTACACTTGCTAAAGGTCCATCACTTGTGAACTAGCCATTGTTGCCTGAATTGAGGGCATGAGGTGGGTATATCAAAAGCCACTATGGCCAACAAACCATTAAATCCCCATTTATTTCCCTTTTTCTTTGACTGCCCCTCCAATTTTTAAGGTGATTTAAAGAATTTATACGGTTTCCACTCTGATTCTTTCCACCACCGATGCATTTTCTTGCAAACCCGTCCTTATCCAGCAGCAAATATGTTTTCTAGCATCCCCAAAATTATTCTGCCAGCCGCTTGAACTCTGTTGAATTTGTTCATCCGAAACTTTGGTCATAGGGCAAGAAATAGATATAAGCTGCCTAAAATAGATCCTAACAATCCTTTCCTGGCAAGAGCTTTGTAACACCAGGTTTACCTAAAAATTTGCCCCATAAGGCCTGAATCTATGCTGACAAACAGAAGACTTCAAAATTAAGGATTTTCCTTCAAAGGTTTCTTTCTGTCATGGAAAACACTTTTGACTAGTATATATCACTCGTTTTCATGGAGAAAAATCTTTATATATAACATTCATCATCTAAAGTCGTATCATTTGCAGTTTGTAACTCTACATACCCAAAATATTCCTCTAAACCAATGTTGTTAAACATCAGCCATGGCAACCTGACCAATTTGTGAAGGACGGTGGCGCCTTGACGGCATCAATAACACTGCTCTCAAGTATATTATCCTTCGTTTCATCTCTAAAGTCTTTCTAATGTTGTAAATTCTCTATTCCATCCTAACCACTAAATCTAAGCCCCTTTAATCCCAAATCTTGCTTTAAGACATCAACTCATAGATTACATCTCAATGTATGCAATTATGTACTGATGGATGAACCTAAAATTTAAATTTTGCGCCAACTCTAACTGTCTAACCCTTATTTTCATTGTCCGTGGCCTATATAGCTATTAAAATAGAAAAAAATGAAGTATTAAAACCACGTTTCTTTCTAGTAGTCATGCAATAATACTGGAAAAACTTGTGTGCTTACCTTCTCGTACAGTGACTTAGCATCGGCATATTGTTTCTTGACTTCTTGATTGTTAGGCTCCAACCTCATGGCAAACTCGGCATCTGTAATTTAGGGAAATAGAAAGTTAATGAATTCAAATATCAGAATGCTTTTGTAATAAGAAAAAAGACACGTATATGACTTGCATATTAAGTTCACACACCCTCCATGGATTCTTTATTTTTGCCAAGTTCTTTTCTAGCCGTTGCTCGCCGAGAGTATGCTTTAATGTAACGATCATCGAGATTTAAGGCATCTGTACAGTCATCCTCGGCCTCTTGAAATCTGCTGACACATAGGTGAGGAATGAAAAATAATATCGTCAGCCAAAGTGCTCTTTACGAGCATCAGTAAGGTGATATACCAATTAACACATGACAGTAAGTGTAAAACTACTTTCTGATATTTAGGATCACAGAATTGTAAAAGACCATAGTTTAGTGAAAATTTTATGAATAAGCTATAATTCTTTTAAGACAAAATGCAATCTTGCCTTCTTAGCTTTATATGGGCCATTGCCCTATTTGCATAGGCTACAGCAGTGGGTGAGAAGGCAATGCTCCTTGAATAGCAATCAATAGCTTCCTTAAACTTCTTCTGTTTGAAAAACTCATTACCCTGTAATATACAGATGGATTGCAGTATCTTCAGCATCACACAAGACGGCAACAGAAAAATCAATCCATAATCTATTTATTATTGCTAAAATAATGATCTGGCGGGACACACGTCAGGTCATGGCCATCTCATTTCCCACCCAATATCATTTATTTAAAGCCATGTTATATAAAGGGTTTCACTATTAGCAGTATCCAAACAAATTAATTCGCCCCACCCTGTTACGCAAGACCAAAACAGATAGAAGAGAGGGAAAAAAAAACTCCTACCAGGTCTTTCTCGGAAGCAGCATCAGGAACATCTTCAGAAGCCAAACTGCTACTCACACGACTCAACACGTCATTATTTCTTGAGAAATCATACTGAGCTGAAGAATTTCTCACATGATCAACAGCAATAGTATTTCCTTTTGATCCATTCTCCAGACCCACTGATTGATCACTCCAAGAAGATGAACCCTTTATGAATTTCTATGAAAATATAATAAGTCACAAATGAATTAATACATCCATACATAAGCAAGCACATACATATATAGCATACCAGTGTGTATGGAAAATAAAGAGGGTCCTTTTCCCCATCAACACACCATTGAAACATAAAGTAAGCATGAAAGTTAAGAGAAGAACCAAGTAAATAAATTATCCCTTTTATATATGGCTATAGTTTCTAAACAGTATATTCACAGTCAGAGACATCTCCTTAATTAGATTACAAAATATCCGCAGAAGGAAATTACAGCATCACCAAACAGGTGACCATTTGAAAAGTGAGGGAATTAGTCAAATGTTTGTGTTTGGGTTCAATTTTGGGAGAGACAAAATTGATTATGGAAATGTAGAATCAATTTGACATGTTTGAATGTTTTCGAGTAGAATTGCATGACGTAATTCGAGCTTTTGACTTCGTGCATGTTTGGATTCCCAATGGTGAGCCATCGTAATTTGGCAAAAACTACCCTTGGAGCTTCAAAAAAATCACGATAAACCCACCGTGATTCCAAACAAGCATTGCAAGTCTCAAATTATTGTTGAACTAAGTGTATGTTTGGTTATGTATTGACAAATATTGATTTTGTAAAATTGATTATGGTTAAAAGTGAGTTGAAGGTAAAATGATTTACGTTTAGATGCATTCATGTAAAAGTAAGCTGAACAATAAATTTGAGTGTTAAAATCATTTCTAGAATCAAAAGCTCCAACTTCTAGCTTCAAGTGGAATCAATTCAAGACTCCAGGGCAACCAAACATGTCATAATCAAGTTTGGCCACCACAAGAAGTGAAACCAAACCAAACATACACTAACGTTTATGACAACTTATTCAAACATAAATCAATTTTCACTTTTCATTCCTCCTCAGAAAGTTGCACATGTATAATAATTGCAACAAGGTTTAGAAGAAGGTTAAGATAAAATTACCAACATTTTCCTTATGTGACTTGGTTTTGGACGCTTTATCCTTTGTAGAAAGTTCCCAATCCTGCAAGTCGTTTAAGAAACCCTGAAAATCCTGATAATACAAAAAATCAACGATTAGAAGTATAGGAAAAAGAAACGATGAAGTATTGAAGTTGCCAAAATCAAATGGAACCGTGAAGAATTAATGAACTGTACCATTTTGTGCTGTGATCGTAGCGGTGAAAAGAAGCTCAGTTCTGCTTGCAATGAAGTATGAACAATGAAAATTGCTTAGTTTGAGACGAAGGGGGTAAAGTAATGGAATGTTTCGAAAGAAGTTTCGCGAATAAGCCCAAACATTATATTGGGCTAACTATGGTTTACGTGCCTCAAGGCCCAAAATATATTACTAACTTTCTAATATTTTTTATTTGGAAAGTTGTCCGTCTTGACGTTAATTACTATAAAATACAATTAAAATAGATTTCCAAATAAAATCATAATATCTAAATATCATATTAAGTTTCAAAATATATATATATATATATATATATATATATATATATATATAACTTACTCTCATCATAATAGGAATCAAGAGGTAACATAATAGGATTTCAAACAAGACAAACTCTTGTCTAAAAATAAGTGTTTCAATTTGTTTTGATCAAGTCTTCTTTTGATTTTGTAAAGTTTAGCCAGGTCTCGTCCATGTCTTGAGGGTAGTGAATGCATATTCTCGGGAAATTAAAGTTTGGGTTAGGTTAGGGTGACGGTGGATGTAATTTCAGGCCCTAGAAATAAATAAGGTTGGGTTTCACAACAATGGTTAGACCTCAAATAAGAAGTCTACAGTCACGGCACATTGATAGAGTAGTAGTAGGGTCGTGGATGACGGATGCAAGTTCTGTAGTCTGCATAAAAGAGGTGCAGTGGTCTTGTCAACATGATTGCCACTGTTATAATATGTAGTATTTGTGTTATTATTTGCCTTTCATTTCAATTCAATGAAAAAAGCATCTCCCTCTCCCTCACTCTTTCTTTTACGTACAACACCTCACTCTCAGGGCCCCTTTCTTTATCATCTTCATGTTCATTCAACCACTCAACTCAATCTTAAAAAACTAATAATAAATCAATCACTCACACATTCAATCAATCACACATCACTCCCCCCCCCCCCATTTTTTCGAATTTCTCTTTCCCTTTCACTCACTCATTTACCACCACTATTCAATAATACTTTCCTATTTTTATTAATAAAAATACAATATTGTTCATCAATAATAAAAAATAACAATTTGAATTCAAATTTAAATAATTCAGGACCAAATCTTATCACTGCTGTGTTTTAAGAATTTTTGTGAAACTTAATCGTTTTCTAGTGAACACATAATCTTAAATTTTTAAATTGGGCAAAAAAACAATCACAATCGATGCAATTATACAAAGATAGACATGTGATTATGAATCTGATGCCAAAATAAAGCATGTATGATTAGTGTGTTTTTTTAGACAGGTGTCGTCTAAAACTAAGACAAACAATTTCAAGATTATGAGTTGATAAAGACATTTAACATAGTAGTAATGTCACTTAAGCTGGGTTGTTTTTAAAATTTTGGTGGCATTAACACGAATCTATAATTTGAATCCCAAATAACGGTTAATAAAGAAAATTAAATTTGTCCGATGAACATAACTCAACTGGCAGAGACATGGATTGTTATATGCAGGAGTCAGAGTTTGAACCCCGGATACCCCATTTATTCACGTTGAAAAATGTGAATTGAATAATTTATTTAATATTGGGTTAATAGGTCTTTACCCCCTGTAATATAGGTCATTTTCGGTTTTCCCCCCGTAAAATATTTTTTTTGATTTATCCCGTGTAAAACTTTTTTGTTTTGATTTACCCCTGTAATAGGCCAAACAAAAACGAAAATTTCTTGAAAAAAAATTGGTTTTTGTTTGGCCTATTAGGGGGGTAA
>Ga0315913_1009029_pt1 | contig 11731 bp, 8 predicted proteins | sample MpolsnodulesMG_FD_207736 | JGI IMG/M metagenome (GOLD analysis project Ga0315913, IMG submission 207736) | Medicago polymorpha root nodule microbial communities from Los Angeles, California, United States - small nodules | ecosystem: Host-associated > Plants > Roots > Nodule | place: USA... | reverse complement strand
ATTTACAACAGCTATGAAGTATTTATACACCAAGTGATGTAACAAAAACTGAAACAAACTCTTAACAAACTCATAACTTGTCATGCAAGTAACTTGAGTTAGTTACTTCACATGCAAGTTTCTAAACAAACTATTACGCAAAGATAAAACTAATTCTAACTAAGCCTGGCCAGTTATTTTTGACTGCTATAGCCACAATCAATCTGATTGTTTCCATCCTTGCTACTGGAGCATATACTTCATAGTAATCTTGACCATACTTCTATAGGAATCCTCTTACAACAAGTCTGGCCTTGTATTTTGCAACCTGACCATCTGGCTTCAGTTTTGTTTTGAAAACCCACTTAACATCAATGCATTTCTTATCAGTAGGTAGTTGAACTAATCTCCAAGTTTCATTCTTTTCTATGGAGTCTAGTTCTTCAATCATTGCTTTCTTCCAATGATTTTGTTTAAGAGCTTCCTCAAAAGATACTGGTTCAGCTTCAGCAAGCATTGCTGGTTGCACAATATCACCTTCATCTGTGACTGCTTGATCAGGAAATCTCTCAAAATCTCTCAACCTGACTGGTGGTTGAGTATTCCTTGTTGGCCTAATAGAAACTCCTGCACCTCCTTCATTTGTATCCTCAACAATTTCCTCTTGTTCTTCAGTCTCAACTTCTTCTGTCTCTGAATCAGATAGATAGAGGTGACTGTCAAACTCACTTGATGACTTGTCTTTCCAATTCCAACATTTTGTTTCATCAAACTTCACATCTTTGCTGAACATTATTTTCTTATTGTTTGGATCATATAGTTTGTAGGCACTAGTTGAGTGATATCCCACCATAATCATTACCTAAGACTTATCATCTAATTTTCTAACTAAAATGAATTACTAAACCAATAAAATAGACATTCCTCGAACACCAAATCTTCCAAATAATAACTGCAACAATAATGCCATGTCTTTTAATAGAATCTTTCAACCAATCTTTAAGCTCAACATCTGCAGACGGTGCTAAGAAATGAGGCAAGCACTGGTGTCAAACCTCCAAGGCGCGACCACAAAGAGACAAACAATGCGAAAAGTCTTCATTAGTGCCATCACAAATTGGACACGTATCTGAGATTTATCCTCCATGTTGCTTGCTGATGCACTAGGTATCTCTTTTATTAGGAATTACTTTTTTAATTTTTTTCTTTTCTTTCTCTTTTATGTTTGTAACAAAAAAAACAACACTTAAAGAGTTAGGAGTAGTTTTTCTCAGTAGGAGAGCTATTTTTCTATTATTTGCTTATCTTTTGCAAAATCAATTTTCTTGCGGCTTACTTCTGTATTTAGACATGCCTTAACGAATTTGATTTGGAATGAATTTATTTTAGGTTAAAGTGAGTTGAATGTAAAATAATTTATGTTTAGATATATTCAGTTATAATAGAGTAGGACAACTAAAAATCATGTTTTAAATTAGAAGTTAGAATCAATTCAAAAGTCAATATATTAATTCTTGTTAAAAAAACCCTAGCCATCCAACTTTTCTTCTTCTTGATCCATCAAAGAAGGGTGATTTAGGGTTAATTTTGATCCAAAATCATCCATCCGAATTACATTTCTTTCTCTTTCAGTTAAATAAGTGATTTTTACATATTTAGTTTTTTTTTCATTTGTATTTGTGATTTCATCGCGTAGCACGACTTTGTTTATTTTGATTTCCCGTCTTTATGCGGTGTGTTTTTTATTTCTCGTCTTAGTGCGGTGTTTGTTTGATTCAGGTTGAAAGATTAGATTTGATCAAGAACAGACTCAATCGACACCTTTTGAATCGTCAACGTTGCAGATTCAGAAATATGAGTATTTCATTGACTTGAATATAGTCGTATTTGTAGGCATGTATGCTCTCCATTTTATACTATTAACATAGATGATGTGAGTTTGTTCGAAGATTCATCTTTTTTATTTGTAGCGACTTTAAATTTATATCGTATCAATATACACTATCAATTTAAATGAATCAATATTGTTTATTTTTGTAAAAAAAAAAATATCAATTCTTCTTAAATACACCCCAAAAATGCCAAAATGGAATGTACACCTCTAAATTAAATTTTAGCTCACGTGAAAGTGAAATCATACACACATTTTAATTAGTGGTTGGAATAGCTACGTAGCAATGGGCTGAACTATACGGATCATACAAAGATTTCACTATCTCTGGGAACAGACACTCGAAAAGATTCAGATATCTCCGCAGAGTAATGTCACGAGTCATGATAAATATATTTTTGGTACATTTTACGTACATATTTAATTTAGAGTTTAAGACTATTCACAACAAAACATCTTAAATTGAGTGCTTAAATGAGTCTCTTGTATCTAAATTATTAATCATATATCATTACATTTCAACAAATTTATTTAATTTATTAAGGTTTATTAAATAGTACCAACAAAAAATAAGACAAAAAGTGCTTCTAAATTAGGTCCCACAAATAATCATATATCGTTACATTTCAACAAATTTATTTAATTTATTAAGATTTATTAAATAGGACCAACAAAAAATGAAGAGAGGGTCTCTCAAAAAAAATAAAAATGAAGAGAGGGAGTGCTTCTATAGCCACACTTCTCCATATGCACCCATATATTTTACTCTAAAGTGGGGATGCTATTTAATGTGGTGCTAAATAAGTTAAGCACCCACATGGTCTAATAATGGTAGGTTGACAATCCAAATCAATTTTGTATACACAACCAATCAAAATATTATAAATTGCCACCTAATTAAAAACAATAATTGATGTAGTGGTTTTAAATGTTTTGGTTGATTGTGTGTACAAATTTGTTTCAAAAAAATCTATTTTTTTCTTTTAAAAAATCACTTTTTTCATTTTGAAGTGTTTGTTTAGAATTTTTAGAAAAATCATTTTATCAAAAAAAATCTATTTTGATCATAAAATGAAAAGCTATTAGGATTATGGACCCGTTTGTTTGGGTTTTTTTAGAAGGAAAAAAACTATTTTTTAAACTAAAAAATCACTTTTTTTATTTTTGTAGTGTTTGTTTCAAATTTTAAAAAATCCATTTTGTTAAAAAAAATCATTTTTAGCCTCAAAATGAAAAGATATTTTTCAAGTAGCTTTTCAAAAATCTTTTTTTTTCCTTCTAAATACAAGGAACTCAAGTGTAAGAGATTCAAATCTTAAAAAATTGATTTTTATGTTAGTAAGCAACAAAAATAGCTTTAGATTTATTTTTTTAAAAATCTCTAGATTCTTTTAACTCAAAATCTTTTTTTTTTTTTTAAGTTGAAACAAACGCAGACTAACTTTTCTCAAAAAAATTTTTTTTTTAAAGCAAGAAGATAACACATGTACATGTTAAACTCATTTTCTTTAACGAAAAATGGATTTTTATGGGTAGTAGACAAACAAAAATAACTTCGGGTTTATTTTTAAAATCGCTAAAAATTAATCTTTAGATTTTTTTAACACAAATCTATTTTTTTAAAGATAAAACAAACGCACCCTAAACTCGGTTGGGCATTAGAGTGCTCGTACTTGCACTCATACTCGATCATATTTGTAAGTTCAGACCCAAATCCAACCATGTGGGTATTTATCCGACTATTCTGTGTATTTTTTGCAGGTGTTAAATTACCAACTAAATTAGAGAGGGTGCAATGATGATATATATACGGTGATATGGTTACAACCCCTAAATGATTTGGTGGTCTAGGTATTCATGAAGCTAGACTTACTAATTTAGCTCTGCTTGATAAGTTAGTGTGGAACATGCTTTATAATAAAGATAAATTGTGGATGACAGTTCTTTCCCATAAATACATGGTCAACATGTCTTTATGAATGAATAAGAAACATAATAAACCTTCAATCACTTTGCGCGGTGTTCAACATGCCATTACAAATTTTGCTGCAGTGTATAGTTTTCATGTAGATTCTGGAGACTCATTATTTTGGAATATTGACTGAACACAACTCGGGTCCCTCTGTCAATTGGTCTCATTTGTTAACATCAATGATTCAGTTATGTGTTTGAAGGATGTATTGGATGACGGTAGGTGGAACTTGCAAGGTATTGTCACTATGATATCAGCTGATATTCTTCATTATATTCATCAACTTCCAGCTCCTTATAACTTAGATGTACGACTTCAAGATTTGTGGACTTGGAGGCATGCAAAGAAAGGTTAATATACTTGCTCGAGTGGATACTATTGGCTTCTTCAACAAACTAGAGATTGAAATGTGTATTGTAACATGAATTGGCTTTGGCGCCTTAAAGTACCAGCAAAAATCCAACACTTTCAACAACTTTGTTTTCATAATGCTCTCCCTATTAATGCCCGTTGACATCATTGCAACATGATAGCTTCTTCAAGCTGCACCCGTTGCTCTTCACCTATAGAGGATATTCTTCAGTGTTTACGTGATTGTCCGCACTCTAGAGAGTTTTGGCTCCAATTGAATATGAGGCGTTATAATAATTTTTTCTCTGAATTCGATGTCAAGGTTTGGCTTCATGAGATGACAAAGGGTACTTCCTCTATTTTGTTTGTTACAGGAGTATGGTATGCTTGATGTTGGAGAAGCAATACTATGTTAAGGATCAACATTGGCGTATTCATGATGTGAGGTGAAAGACCTTTTTATTACATGGTGAATGCATTTCTTACTATCTCAGTCTTGGTTTGGACCCACACTCATCGCGCCTCTTAGCTCATTGGATCCCCCTCCGGAAGGTACACTCAAACTCAATATTGATGGTAGCTTTCTAGAAGATTTTGGTTGCTTAGGTGCTGGTAGTGATGTTCGCAACCACGACGGAGATTTGATAGCTGCTTTTTCTCACTATGAAGTTGGAGGTGATGCATTATTAGCTTAGTTACGTGTTATCCAGATATGTCTTAATTTTTGTAGTAAAGTAGGCTATGTCAACATTATTTATGAGAGTGATTGCTTGGAAGTAGTTGACCTGGTTTTGGTCGTGTTCATACCTTGCAAACTTATGCTACTAACATCCTTCATATTAGAGATGTTTTACACAGAAATGGAAATACAACATTGGCGCATGTTATTAGAGAACAAAATATGTGCAGATTTTATGGCCAAGGAATGATCACATGCAATGTGCTTTGCTCACTGGAATTGCCCTCCGCATGACATGGAATCTCTTATCCTGAGAGATAAACTTGAAACTTAATTTTGACTTTTCCTTCTTTTTTCTTTTTATCTCGTTACATTGTAACAATACCAAAAAAAGAGATTTACTTTTTCTCAAATAAAAAAAAGGAAGTAGATCACAATTTGACCTATAAAACAATTACTTGTTTGTAGGTTAAACACTTAAGTATGTGTTCTTTTTGCGATGATCAAAATTAATTTTGAATGAATTAACTCTATAGAACTGATTTTGACAAGTAAGTTGAAGATAACATTATTAATTTTTACAAACATTTATGTAAAATGAGTTTTTTCTACAAAAAAGTAAAAATAAATTCGACAATAAATTTAAGTCTAAAATCCAATTCAAGAATAATAACTTCAAATTCTAGCTTTAAATTAGAATCACTTTTGAAGACAAAATCAATTATATTTGAGAGCAATTAAACATTTCAAAATTAATTTATGTCTCTAAAATGAATTTTGTCTCCTCTAAAATGCAATCAAAACATACACTTAAGCAGGTCAGTTACGAAACTTGATTTTAAAGTAAAACTAAAACATAGATCACTTTGCTTCAAACTTAATTTAAATAAACTTTTTGTTATCATATTATAGATACAAAGTTTTTTTGCGCGCATAAGATCGGTTCTTTCCTCTCCAAATTTTCTCCATATGCAAGAGTTAGTATCAAACAATTGCCACTTATTTAAGGGTTTAAATCTTTTATCACTTGGAACAATCAAATGCAGGTAATTGAAATGAACTTAACTTTATAAAATAAATTTTTTTAATTTTAAAATCACATTATGTGATAATCATTTCAAAGGAAAACTGTAGACTTTTTTCTCATACCATACATTATGCAAACATCATTGCTATTTTCATGTTTGAATTGATTGGTAACAAATTCCCAATATGGGATTCAACCCACGGGGGAACATCACTCCCATATATTTCCTTTCTCCCTATCCTTTCCCCAGATATCATGTCTAAAGTGGTGGAGCCTCCTCTTACAAGTAGCATCATCTAGTACAAAATAAGTGAGAAAGTTCATGATACATAGATTGATGAGATACATGTTTTGTCTTTGCTTTTAAAGCTAAGTTGCTTGCAGCATGTTTTTTGGCATTAGCTATGAGCCATTTCCACTTTTCTACTAACTCTTTCGTCTTTTTCCTATCAAATGCAAATAATTCTAATTTATCACTTCTTGATGGTTTTTTGTTTCCTTGCCTTTTGTTTCTTAAACCTCTTCTTTCATGAGTCTTTTTCTTTTAATTAAGACGTATTAAATAAGTGTGTGCTTGCTATATCAAAAATAATAATTGTGTGTTTGATTATGTAGCGATGAAAAGTAATTTAAAATAAAAATGTTCATTAAAATTTAATTATTAAAAATGACTTGAATTATGTTGTGTACAAGTGTGAGTTATATGTCTCACATCAGATAGAAAAGTGGAGGATGAACATTTTTTAAGTAAGAGGATGTCCATAAACCCATTGTCTTAAGGTTTTGGGTAAGAGTGTGGTGTTTTTCTCACTAGTGTGGTTGTTATGGCCTCGATGTGGGCGGTTCCCCCCGGCTCCCCTCAGTGACCCAACAGTGGTATCAGAGCCCCGGTTCGACGAAGGGTACGACCGGGCAGTCGGTCTGTTGCGGAGAAAGAAACAACGATGATACAAGCAAGTAAGTGTGAGTAATATGTCCCACATTGGATATAAAAGTGGAGGTTGAACACTTTATAAGTGAGATGACCCATAAACTCATTGCCTTAAGGTTTTGGATAAGAGTGCACTGTTTCTCTCACTAACGTGGTTGTTCTAGTCTCGAAGTGGGCGGTTCCCCTGACTCCCCTCAGTGACCCAACAAATGTAATATAAAACGATGAGTTTGAACGCATTAACACAAAAAATAATTTTGCTTACAGATGTGACAAAATTATAGTGACATGAATACTCATATCTCTAGATATGTGATGGCCCCAATTAGGACCGTTCTTATGAAACAGGAGGCTCGTCTCTTATAGTAAAATAGGCATCCAGTAAAATAAAAATGTATTTTTTAAAACTTTTTAATCCTAAGAGCCATAAAGGAAGACTAAAAAAAATGTAGAACCTGAAATTTAGAAGACATATATTAGCAACCAAAATTTGTCAACATTCAATGTCCATCATATAACAAAATTAGCAATTATATTTTTCAACCTTCAACATATAACAAGAATTTCAACATTCAACATTCAACGTATATTAGAACCATATATTTGCAACATTTAACAAAATTAGTAGTTATACACTAAAATTTTAAAAAGTAATTACTAATAAGCATTAAGCAATGTATAACAAAATTTGTGCAGCTAAACTTCGTTAAAAAATTATAATCAAAAGAACTTCTAAACATAAAACGAAATAAAAAAAAATTAAGAGAAAGAGATGTATTGAGTGAGAAGAAGAAACCCAAACACATTTATTGAATAAAGAAAAAGAATGAACATATGTTTTTTTTTTATTTGAGTGGAGTGTAGATATAAGGCTATAAAATTTATTTTGAGGCCCATGTATTTTGATCGCCCAGCTTGATCGAGTTGCTTGCGCGCCCCCAAGACCGAGCGTAACCCCAATTCATTAACTTGATCCGGAACGGATCGAAATTGATATGTCAATATACCGCAACAAATCAAAAACTAAATAGCGCTGCATCAAGAAAAACAAAAAAAAAAAACATTGCACTCAATCGACAAACTCACGAGAAAAAAAACTTAAACTGAACTTACGTGTAAAAACACACTTAGATTTGGGGGCAAAACCACTCATTTATGTTGGATAAGGAAGAAGAAAGTAGATGGATGGCTGAGATAGAGGGGATGACTCTAGCAACTATAAAACTTACAGGCTAGTAGGGTTACTCATGGTTGAGTTGTCCACATAAACGATCAATAAGCACTTGTTATTTTTTATTTTTTTTGAAAGAATTACCACTTGTTATAACCAGATATCATGATCAATCCATATAAACGATTTTGTTTTCACAAAACCGGTTATATCGATATACAGTTTTATAACTGATTTTGAATTTCATAAATGGATTTAAATTTTTAAAATCGATTTTGGACATAAAAAATATAGTTTTCAAATATTACATACAAATTTTAATTTTTTAGCATTTTGGATTTATAGGCGGTGGAACCAAGCAATAAAGTTTCACATTTCTATTTCTTTCTTTGAGATAAAAAAATGTTTCTTATCAAATTTCAATTCACCACAAATTTCAGATTTTTCATTTTTCAATCTCTATGCCCCAACTTTCAAACTTCAATTCACCACAAACTTTAATTCAAGATTGTAACCATCCTCAAATTAACCATCAACTAGTAACTCATTCACCGACTCATCATCCATCTCCTTTACCAATACATTTATTAGCCTTTTTGTTCTTCTCATTTTGCTTCTGAAGCTCAGAGTTTGCTAGCATGAGACAGATAGCTTTTAGGACATCATCAACTTTCTTCTCATAAGCTTATATTCCTGCCTTAGAAGCAAAACTAGGTGTCTCCTCTTCGAGAGGGAACATACAACTTTTTCTCATTCTCGAGGACGATCCTTGTATTTTTGGTAGGAGAAATGATATTTGTACAACCATTTTTGTACAACTTTTTTACAATTTTTTCTCTCATACTCACATTATCTTCTTATTCTCTCTCTTCCTTTATTCCTCTCCATTGTTTTTGACCAATGAGAAGAGAGAACAACAAAGTTCTTATGTACTGTATTATTTTCTTTTTCTTAATTTCTATTTCATTTATATAGAACAATTTCTTAACTTCTATTTATTTATTTCCTTCAAAAAAAAAACTTCTATTTTATTTATGTAGACCAATCTGCCAGCGAATAGATTGAGAAAGAAGGGAGAATACAAAGTGTTGTGATGTTATGGAGTACATAAAGTTTAATGTTTGACACTCAAATTTTTTAAATTGCTATGCTTTCTTGCTGACTAAAGTGACAAGAAAACTGTTGTGCTTTACAAAATGCAGTTATCGCATTCATAATGTCAGCTTATGAAGAACAAAAAGTATAAGCTAAAGAGAAGAACAAAATAAGTTAAGTCTTAGCTCTTAAATCCACTAACAAGTAAGAAACTTAGAGGAAAAGAAAAAACAATTGCAAAAGGAAGCTCTCAAGAAACATAACATGTACACCTCAAAACTACTATATACACTGTGTATAAATGTCACTCCCTCACAAAAAAAAAAAGTGCATGTGCTATGTGATACATCAAAAAACTTTTTGTTGCATGGTACGTGTAACACCCCGATTTTTTATATTAATCTGTTAATATTGTTATAAAATAATATTAGTATTAATTGCTTGTTTATCTATCTATCTATATATATATATATACATATTTGCCATTCAAAAAAAAGTATTAATTGCTCGATATTATTAAATTAAATTATTCTTGAATATAGATGTTATGAATTATGAGGAAGTAGGAGAGTTAACCAGTCGGTTAAATAATGGGAGAAAACAGTTTTAGGAAGGATAAAATGTTTTTAGTAAGAATAAGAAAGTAAAGTGTAAACAGAGGTGCATTAACAAAACTGAGCAGAAAAGGAGTGTAAGTAACAAAGTTGTGTAGCGTTTTAGTAGTTCAGACATAGGAAGGTGTAAACAGCAAGGCTACGTAGTTACGTAAAGAATAGTAACCAGACTAGGGGGTGTAGATAGCAAGTTTGAGTGAGAGAGAGAGAGAGAGAGAGAGAGAGAGAGAGAGGAACCCTAGCTAATAGTAAAAAAGGGAGAATAGGTTTCCAAAATCCTCACGATTTTGCCTTCTTATTTTCAAAATTTAAGGTTGTTATGATTCTATGAATTGGCGTTGTTATCATAGAACTTATGGAGTGTAATGGTGATGAATTATTCTGGTGAGACACATTGGTGTGGTTGAGAATGGAAGAGAAGTGTAAAATTAAGGGATAATCAAATAAGTAATCGAATAGGGAATTTGATCATGTGAGGAGCGTATGATTGGTTAGATTGAGAGACAATTGATGTTTGAATAATAGGGTAACCTTAGGGTGATGTTTGGGGAACAATTTTGGTGAGTTTGGGGTCGAAAACAGAGTTCAGAAAAGTCCCCCGAAGTGAAATCGCAGAAAAAACTATGATTGATGTAACTTGAAACCCACGCACGATCGTGCACTCAGGGAGCACGACCCGTGCTCGACTTTCTGCCTAACATCTTGTTTTGTGTTGTTTTGGGAGAAAACGATTGTGCCCCGGGGAGCACAGTCGTGCACCCTTCCCAGACTTAGAAAACCCTACTTTTCTTCCTTAAATGAGTTCCTAAAGTGTAAGTTAGGGTCCCGAAACAATGTACCTAAGCATGGGAAGTGTGTTTAGGAGTTTAAAAGTGATTCCTTAAAGTAATGACGAGTCTAAAATATGAATTAGTTAAAGTTGTATAAGACGATTATAAGTGAATATATGGAGTAGTGGTTTATGGTAATTGAAGAAGCTAAATGTGATTTCCCTAAAGTAAGATCGAGCCTAAGATAATCGTTAGATAGAAGAGTATAAGATTAAAATGAACAAAGAATAGGGTGTGGTCGTTTAAGAGAATTAGTGATACGAGAGTACTCATGTTGGTGAGATAAAGATCTTAAGTTAAAATGAAGTTATTGTTATGGAGAATGTAGAGATCGTAGGTGATGTTAATAGGGAGACCATATACTAAGTTATATTAAAGTCTTGATTGAGAGTAAAGAGTTTGTTAATGGTGAGACAAGGTAATGATGTTATAGAGTTATTAATGATGAGATGAAGTAACATGTTATAATGTTGTGTTTAAGGAGATGAAATAAAACGTGATAATGTGTTGTCAATGGGTGAGGATAGTATTGGATGTGATGTCGTTAATTGGCTAGTTAAATATTGTAATGATGATGAGTTTAAGATAGGAATCAACTAAAGAAGTGTAAGACGTATATAAATGAAAATAAGGGATGGTAGTTTATAATAATTGATGATAATAGCGATGATCGATAATAGGGGGATGAGACCTTAAAATATAATGAAGTCATTATTGGGGAAGTTGATGACGTTATAAGTAATGATAATGTTGAAATAAAGACTTTAAGATTAGAATGAGGTTGTAGTTATGGAAATTGTTGATGCCATAGGTGACGATAATAGAGATACAAATATTAAGTTATAGTGAAGTCGTGATTTAGGATAATGAGTTTACTAATAGTGAGACGAGTTAAAGGCTCATAGGGATTTCATTGAAGAGATGGAGAAATATGTTGTAACGTTGTTTTTAATAAGATGAATAAATATAATAATTGTGTCATTAATTGGTGATAGTATTGTTGTGTCGTAGTGTCGATAAGTGGTGAGTTAAATATTGTTTTTGGTGATGCTATATGTGGGTTAAATATTGTAAAGATGTTGAATACTGATGAGTTATATATTGTATATTTGTGCTGAATATTGACGAGATATATGTATATGATTAATGATGATGAGATTGATGAGTAAACATATAAATTCTGGCGATGCT
>Ga0315913_1009028_pt1 | contig 11731 bp, 13 predicted proteins | sample MpolsnodulesMG_FD_207736 | JGI IMG/M metagenome (GOLD analysis project Ga0315913, IMG submission 207736) | Medicago polymorpha root nodule microbial communities from Los Angeles, California, United States - small nodules | ecosystem: Host-associated > Plants > Roots > Nodule | place: USA... | reverse complement strand
ACGGTGTGGGTTGTGTCGGCATACCGGTCATATTAGGAGAAATTGTCCGAGTATAAATAACCGATAGTTAATAACGTTATGTATTATTTGTTCAAATAAATTAATATTTATTATGTTTTTTATTTATTATTATTTTATTTTAATTATATATATGTTGTGCCAAAAAAACGAAGAAAAAAAAATAAAAAGTCAGTCCCGCCATTCCAAACGGCAGGAACGAAAAAAAATTTAAAAAAAACGTCCAATCACGTCAACCTGTGACGGACTGACACGTGTCAGGCAATGGCTCATTCCCGCCATTTGAAACGGCGAGAATGGGAAAACGACAAAAAAAAAACCCCAAAAATGAAAGTGGATCATTTTGGAAAAAAGATTCAAAGGGGGTCAGACTTGAAAATATTTTTGGCAACAGGGTCAGAAAAAAAAATTCCAAAAACTACAAAAAAAAAATTTACAGGGACTAAAACCAAAATGAGACATATTTGGAGGGACCAAAACCATATTTTAGCCCTTTTTTTTTAGAATGGATTGTGTGTATATACATTAAAAAAGTTTAACTGCATTTTTGAACCTTAACTTTTAAAAAGTTTTGATTTTGGCCCCTAATAAAAAAATAGCAATTTTGGCCTCTTTCGTCCCAAAAAAAGGGTCATAATCATAACTTTTTTATAAAAATAAAGGGCCGAAAAGCATATTTCCTTACGTTAGAAGGTCAAAAGAGCATATTTCCCTAAACATGGGGTCAGTTTTGCCATTTTTTAAAAGGGGGCTAAAATCGCTACTTTTGCAAATTTAGGGGGTGAACAGTGCCTTAAGCCTTAAAAAAAATGAGTTTACATCTTTACATATTAATTATTCATATAAGTGTCATATTTTTTTAATGAATAAAACCAGGTATGCACGCACAAAATTATTAAGTGTGTGGAATCACTGTAAGTTTGACAAAATTACAATAATATCATAATTTTATCGAAATTTCAAAGTGTAATTTTAATCAAAATAACCACAATTTCTTTAAATTCATTGACAATTTCAACATGCATTTGGACTATTCTCTCATACTAAGTAAGATTACATATACAAATATCTTTTTTTTTAAACTTAAATAGGAAGCGTGTGTTATGGTCCAAACTCACGCCCAATTGTGTTATTGTCGTGGTTTCATAGATGTAAAAATGTCGTTGTGGTTTATCCCTTGAGCATAGCTCAGTTAGCAAGAACATACATTGTTATATGCAGGAGTCGAAGTTCGAACTTCGGACACTCCACTTATTCACCTTAAAAAATGTGAATTCTAGCCACTAAACTACTTGACCAAAAAAAGAAGTCGTCGTGGTTTAAAAATATTGTGATTTTTAGCTAGCGCGGAAAACTTGCCTTAGAAGCAAACATATATAAAGTTAAAAGATATTTGAATCAAAAGCTTTGAAGTGATATTTGCACAACATAATTCCCATTTTTTTTCTTGCCACATAAATATATTTGAACATCATGCTAAGAATTACCAGAAGTTCAAAGCTATATATTTCTAGCATTTAATCACCCACGACATGGTCATAATTATGAGCATTGTACAAGGGAAATGTGCTGCGACTTTCAACCATGCTTGGTTGTTATGCAGGCCCGCTAATGGTACGTCCTAATCACTTCGTTCTTTTTGTTAAAGTTCATGTTATCTTCTAGATTGAATTTTGTAGGTCGAGTCAATTGGGAGCGTTTGCAACAAAACTAAAAAAAATAATTGTCTAAAATAATTGTCACCTTCAAATTTCAAATAACAGTAATTGTTATTTTATTTTTAGTTGTATTTTTCAATTTTTTCTTATTTTGCTATCGGCCAACACATACTCAAAATAAACACACGCATATCACATGGGATCGAGGAATATTGTGACCCAGACTCGAATTCAAGATTGTACACAAAATAACATTAGGTGGTAACAACGAGAACACTCTTTGATAGTACTACATATACAAGTCTTATTTCAATCCCTTTTAACTTAATATAATTCAGCATACTTTTATTTCAATCCCTTTTACTTGAGGCTTTATGCTAAATAAGATCAAAAGCTTCCTTCATTTTCCTCATTCTTTTGAGGTTCAACAAATGCTGGTTGCAGGTGGTAAAATATTCTATGCAGCAATGCTTTTATGATTACGAAACAAGTAAACAAGTGTGTATGTTTGATTGATTATAAATCACACATATTGGTCAGAAGAAGGTTTATTTCTAAGTTCTCATCTTATATACTAAACAACTTCATTTGAATTTTATTTGATATTTGATCTTGGATCTGCTTCCACAAGTTCTCTACAAAGTACAAGTGTTTGTTTTCTGAATAACTGATTATTTTGATATGTACAAGTTTGCATAATTCATATCTATATGCCAATCACACAACGAGAATAGCATGACTAACGGTGTAATAATAAGGAAATCATGAGAGCTTATTTTATAAATCCGTTGCATTGAAACAAGCGAATAAAACTTAGCAGAAGATACTTATGTAGCATAAAAGTCCCATCTCGGATAAGCATGGAAGCAGCGGAAAAGATGTCATAAGTTCCATCATATTTTTGTACGGTCAATCTTATCGATTTGGAAATGAAATTGATTTTCTTAGAATTTAATTTGCATACATGGACGTTATAAAACTTTTTTAAACACACATCTAATTAATCATTCAATGATGTCACTTTTTAGTTTTTTAATGACAAATATTAGTACGTTTTGTCCAAAAAAATATATTACTACGGTTAATTTTTTTAATGTATGATTGAGATGCACTTGCATATCCAACTCTAAAAGCTCTTGATTGTGTTGCACAAAAGTTTCAATTATCATGTCACACAAAGTTTTTAAGTCGTTTTTCATCTGAAGATGGCGAAAACCCTACTATCTACAAGCAAGTTGCATACCAAAATGCATCCCCCATATCTCATCGCTAAGAGCATCACAACCTTTTATCTATTTATTTCTGCCAAAAAGGATATATTATATTTATTGTCATAGAACAGTTTTTTTTTTAAAAAAAAATTAATAAGGTATTGGTACCATTATTAGAAGTTTAGAAGTGATTAGTAATTTTAAATTGAATTGTCTTTTTTTTTGAGGAATTGCATTGTCTTTTTCTTGCTTCAAACTTTTGAATTGACAAAAGTTGTCTATAAAATGTTTATATCCAATGCTTTACGATTCATCAACTCCCTAGAGTTAGGCCAAGAAAAGAGGAAAAAAATAGAACCTCCAATAAGTAATCAAATCTTAATGGGGTCCATGCCTTCAATTTATTTTTTTATAATGTCTATATTTTTTTGGTGTTGAGGGAAACGGGTCTTTTTTTTATTACAAGCAAAAGTCAAGGAGAGTTAAATAACAATACAATAACCAACAAAACAACCTCTCGTAAAAATAAAAATAAAACAACGAAACAAGGGTTTATACCTCAGAAAGAACTGGACTCTCACAACATTCAACATTTCAAAATAATATTTGAACCCCAACTACAGGAGATGTATTGTGTATATGGTCTTGTAAGTGCACCTCAGCTCATACCTACTAATTACTATGGATATTTTTTTTTTAGTGGTTGGAGTTGAAACTCGAATTCTCTATTTCTCCACATTTAAAAAAGTATGAATATAGCTATTAGGCTATTTAAAAAACAAATAAATATAGTTAGTCTTTTATACATTTTGGGTTATTTTGGTGAGTGAAACATATGGGAAATGGAAGAAAAATAGCTATATGAATATGAGATTAATTTTTATGCAGTAAAAAAATTTACACATGTATTCCATTAAACAATAGTGTTATTTTTATATAAATATCTCAACAAATATTCATGTAGTGTAATTTAATTAGTTGTATGTATAAAAAAAGGGTTAAATATATTTTTGGTCCCTATAAAATTGGGACCTTTCAAATTTAGTCCTTACTTAATTTTAAAAGTTGTTTTAGTTCCTAAAAAAAATTCCTGCACTCAATATTAGTCTCTCCTCAATTTAAATTTGTTTAATTTATGCTTAAACTCTTGAGTTTTTTAACAATTTTTTACAGACGTGTTAAGAACATTACTAAGAGTTCCTCTGCAAAAAATTGTCGCAAAATTTGATTTCTACGTCCAGATTTTGTTTATTTTATCTTTAACTTTTGCCGTTTTAAAAATTCATATTTAATTCGTTTCATGTTAAAAAAATTCTAAATTTTAGTAAATGAACATTTCATAGTGTTCTAAACTTGTCTCAAAAAAATCATTCAAAAATTTAAGAGTGTAAGGATAATTAAACAAACTTTGTTGTAACATAGACTAAAATTTAGAAGTAATTCTTTTTTGTAGGGATGGAAAAACCTATTAAAATTAAGTAAGGATTAAACTTATAAGTTTTCAATTTTATAGGGACCAAAAACATACTTAACCCTAAAAAATATGCGTGCTTACCAATCAAATCTTACAAATATACATAAATTCATTCTTACGCACAACCCTTTTAATGACCCTGCATTTTAATTCTCAATTTAATTCCCCTAAAAAAAATTGTCAATTTAATTGTAACGCACTATCTCATCTTAACCTCAATAAGAGTAAGGGAAAAAAGTTCAATACCGACACATTTTTGGTTTACTAAAATGGCAAGCATTCGATAGCATATCAATCTACTTAACTTTTTTTTTTTTAAGGAATCAATATACTTACTTTTGTCAACAAAATAAAATTAATTGAGTCAGACAAAAATAAACTTAATTTTCTTCATGCCTAAATTGACACTTATATTAAATACTTACTATTAACTAAATAGTACTAATTAATTCCTTAAAAAATAGTATACTAATTAATAATGATAAAAAAAAATGATGATTAAGTTTCCTTTTCAACCCATCTGGCTAGGTTTGGGGGCGTTGTTTGAGATCTTAAAGTTTCAAGTTCGACTTTTTGTGTCATTTGGTAGGTTAATTATGAGCTACATTCTTGCTTTAAATCAAGTTCTCGCAAGTGAGTCATGAGATTAAACCTCTCATATTCGTCGGTTTTTGGTTTGAATATCGAGTTTTTACAAAAACATATTTATTTTCTCAGTCCCGTCAGTATAGCTTAATTGACACGGACATTGGATTATACATGTAAGGAGCGGGATTTGAATATCAGATTTCCCACTTATTTCACTTTTTCTCATTGGTAAGATGAAATTCCAGCACTAGTCTACTTGACAAAAAAAAAAAATTCCATAAGTCCTAACTCAATAAAAAATATCGAAATTGTTAGACTGAACGTCGTGATTGGGTTCGAACTCCGCCTCATTCAATATTTTTTTTTTAAGAAGTGTAAGTTTCATTGTTTATTTACTATTTCGTTTATCAAAAAAGGTGACCAGCATGTAGCTAAAGAAGCACTTGAACTCATCCATGATGACTTTTGATCTGATTAATTAATTCACATAATTATTTACATATATGGATAATTTTCCTTACTCCACCATTATCACTGCCTTGTTTTACCACTCTTGTACAAAACCATGCTACACATTGCGAACAACACTTTAACGTAACGTGAAAGCTTGAAATCTTCTCATCAAACGATCTGCATTCTGCTAATCATCATCAAGGTACGTTTTTCTCATCAAATTTTAATTTACATTTCAATAATTCTTTGTTCACGATTCAAATTCTGTTATCAAATAGCCTAATTTCTCTAATGTGTTACAAACGTTACAATTTTGCCTAATCTCATGTCACGTTCAATTTATGCTACGATCGTAAAATTCTTGTTGAATTTTCAATATATTATGTGGATCATTGAATTCTTGATAGTTTCTTGTTTTTTTAGTGGTAATTTGAACGTGACAGAAACTTATGAAAAAAACGTAGCAAACTTATTTTTAGAGTGGTGCAATGCAACTATTCATGTGTTTCTTTGAGAATATGATTGAACACTCTGGAGCACGGACACGACACGTGTGATTACTTCAAGTTGTTCAATTTTTCAAAATTTGTAGCAGTGTCGTGTCCGACGTTTGTGTCTGTGTCTGTGTCAGTCCTTCATAGATTGAACATTATCGACTGTTACTTTGTTCTGGACTATAAAATAAGTTCAAATAATGGAAAATTTCAGGTCAGGCGTATGCAGGGGAACAATCACAGTCTTCCTTTAACACCGAGGTCGAGATTGGAAAGGCTTTTGAGAGAAAGAGAGCTAAGGAAATCGAGCCGGTATACTCAATCGGCCGAGGACGGAAGAGATGGTGGCAAAGAGGGAGAGCAACTTTACAGTGATTCATTCATAAATGAGAATGATAATGAGGAAGAGGTCGCGGAAACATTGTTTGCGGATGATAGGCCTCGCAAACAACGTTTGTTGGTGGTAGCTAACAGGTTGCCTGTCTCTGCTGTTAGGGAGGGTGTGGAATCGTATCACCTTGAGATCAGTGTTGGTGGTCTTGTCAGTGCACTTTTAGGCAAGAAAAAAGTTTGTCACCTTGCATCAAATTGGTTTTATTCTTTTAGCTAATTTGTTTTTTATCCATATCATGTCTATTGTATGTAATTCAGGTATGTTATTTATTATCTAATTATCTGTGTCGGCGATCTTATAGATTACGACAGTGTTGTTAAATAGCGGTTATATCGATGCTATAACGCTATTATTGCGTAGCAGAATTTGAAAAAACCGCTATTTTCCGTGATTTGCGGTTGACAACACTGGATTAAAGAATGATAATTATTATTTTTTGAAACAGCCAATGCTAGTATGTTAACTGTTAATTTGTTAGTATTTGCTGAAGGTGGGAAGCAAACCTGAGACCACTCCCACCCCTTAACTCACCCACTCTAGACACCAAGCCAACCTCATATGCCCTACAAGGATTATAATTATTTATCTTCGGAACTTTCTAATGATACTGATTATTTGGAGAAATAGATAGTATTTTTCTATCTTTAGAGTGAAGTGTTGTATGAATTTTGTTGTTTCTGTTGAAGGTGTAAAGGAGTTTGACACAAGATGGATTGGGTGGGCTGGTTTGAATGTGCCTGATGAAGTTGGGCAGAAAGCTTTGACTAAAGCTTTATCTGACATGGTATTCAATATTGTTTATTTCCTGGTTGACGTTTGTGAAAATTTAGTAATTCAGAAGCATGAAGATTCTTATCATTTGTAGCAGTAATGAAGCTTTTAGTTCTGCATTTGTTAACTGCAGCGATGCATCCCAGTGTTTCTTGACGAGGAAGTAGTTAATGAGTACTATAATGGCTATTGCAACAACATCTTGTGGCCACTATTTCATTATCTTGGACTTCCACAAGAGGATAGACTTGCTACAACTCGAAGTTTCCAAACTCAATTTGATGCGTATAAGAAGGCGAACCAAATGTTTGCTGATGTAGTGAATCAGCATTATGAGGATGGAGATGTTGTCTGGTGCCATGATTATCACCTAATGTTTCTTCCAAGATGTTTGAAAGAATACAACGACAAAATGAAAGTTGGATGGTTTCTCCATACACCTTTTCCTTCTTCAGAAATACATAGGACTCTGCCATCAAGATCAGAGCTGTTGAGATCTGTACTTGCCGCTGACCTTGTCGGGTAAGTGCTACTTTATATGAAAGAGATATGTTTTCTATGCTATTTGTATAATCAGCTATTGAACAAGTTCCATATTATATGTTAAGTATACAATTACATCTACTTGATACATTACTTTGGTAAATAGGCATCAAAAGCATACACTTAGAACAAGTAAATTCTGTTCAACAAAGTAAGGTGTTATGGTTTTGATACATACATTTGTCTGGTGAAATTTACTATTATTGCTTTCTGAGTGAACTTCAAAAGTATCAAGTGGTTAGTCTGATGAAATTATTTAGGAACTGAAATATTTTGTCTGATGTTATGGTTTTGATACATTCATTTACCTGCTTCCCAGATTCCATACTTACGATTATGCACGGCATTTTGTAAGTGCTTGTACTCGAATTCTTGGGATAGAAGGTACGCCTGAAGGAGTAGAAGATCAAGGGAAGCTAACTCGTGTGGCTGCGGTATATCTGCGCATATTCTCTATCTTTTCTAATTCAGTACTCTTAACAGTGGAGTTAGCTGCATTAAATACTTTCATCAATGAATATGAATTCTCTGATTTCCCTCTCATGATGTCAATGTTTTATTTTTGGGAGTGTGAAACTTCAGTTTCCTATTGGAATTGACTCTGAAAGATTTATTCGAGCCCTTGCGCTTCCTGAAGTCCAGACTCACATGAAAGATTTGAAGGAAAGATTTGCAGGCCGAAAGGTATGCCAAAGTCCTAAGCTCAACAGTTTGAGAAATTGAGAGCATTTCTTGGCTTCTTACTTCTGATCTGCATCTGCATGTTTCTGATGAATGTGCATCATTTGAATTTGAATCACTTCCTTCTTATGATCAAATGGACAGGTAATAATGGGTGTTGATCGTCTTGATATGATAAAAGGAATTCCCCAGAAAATCTTGGCATTCGAGAAGTTCCTCGAGGAGAACTCTCATTGGCGTGATAAAGTTGTCTTGCTGCAAATTGCTGTACCTACTAGGACAGATGTTCCTGAATGTATGTTACTTCTTTGGGCATGTTATTATCTCTTGAAGCATGTTTTTTCCATTGATTTAGGAGCATTGCTAGTGTCAAACTCTCAGTCACACGCCAAAGAACACACACTCTATTTAGTGCCACGTCCTCCTTTTCATTAAACCTATACCAGGCAACCGGCTCTGCAACTAACAACGTGTTTCTTCACGTCCTTAGCCACCGGCACCCTCGCCTCCACCTACACCGCCAATCCCGACGCAACCATCCTGTCACACAACCATCCTGGTTCTTATGACTATCACCATTGTTTTTGTTTCTACTCCACCACGTCGGCATTCTAAAACGGATATTATTTCTTCTTTTTTTGGAGAGAAGAAAAAACGAAACAATAGTTATAGCAGAAGCAGTATCTTTATGAGAGAGAGAGAAAGGGGTTATACTATTAAAACACACTCAACATTTAGATTGGTCTCGTATTGCAAAAATTAAATTATTAAAAGAAGGGAATTTGTTTTGAAAGAGATGGAAGCTTTATTGTCAAAAAACAAAAAAGAGATACAAGCTTTAATTACGAATTACTGGATCCTATAAAGGGCTGATTTGTAAATGGAGTTATATTTCCATTACACGTGGTACTAAGGGAAGAGGTGGAGAAAAAGTGTGTGTTTGGGTTTTTCAGTTTTAGAAAGAAATTGTTAAAATTTCTAAACTGGGAGAGCCGGTTATCCAGTATAGAGTTTTAAAAGTAAGCTGTTGTGGCACTAATAATAGAGTGTGTGTTCTTTAGCGAGTGAATGAGCATTTGACGCGCACTGCTCTTGATTTAGACTCTTGTATCCTATTTTACTTATTGGCGTTTCTTTCATGGCTGAGTCACTTTTTTTTCCATATTAGTTGTGATATTTTTCGCGTACTGTTTTGACAGATCAAAAGCTTACGAGCCAGGTGCATGAAATTGTAGGACGCATCAATGGAAGATTCGGAACACTTACTGCTGTCCCAATACACCATCTGGTTAGTGTTGTAAACATTTAATTATGGTTGTAGGCATAGATTTCTCGCTTGATACTTGACAATCCTGTGCAAGTATAATGATTCATGAGTTAGGATGAACTTTTCTCTAATTTGGAATCTCATTAAAAACACAGAACTTGTCATATTATTGACCTTCTCGGAATATGTGACAAATGCTGTGAAATCATAGATTTATTTTAGATAATGCTGAAAACCTTTGATACTGTTACTTAGCTGATAATGTGATGATTTCTGAACCATCTTTTTCTATGGTTGCAGGACCGATCACTTGACTTTCATGCATTATGTGCACTCTATGCTGTTACTGGTACTAATTTTTCTAATGTATAATATAAGATATAGTTCATGTTGTCCTTCTAGTTAATAATAATATTTTTATATCCTAGCAGTGTGATGTTGATCTGATGATTGATTAAAGGCCATATCTGTAAACTGTAGGACATTCTTTTATGTTTTATTTGAAAATTTCATAATCTTTCCAAACTTTCCACTTGTTTAGATGTAGCACTTGTAACATCATTAAGGGATGGAATGAATCTTGTCAGCTATGAATTTGTTGCGTGTCAAGCTTCCAAGAAGGGGGTTCTCATTTTAAGTGAGGTAATTGGCTTCTTTTATGTATCTTTTTAACGGGATCAGATTGTCGAAAAAATCTGTTATCGATTCATGTCTGCCTAATAATATTGTTTTAAAAAAGATAACTAAATTTTGATATCTCCAATTATATTATTATAAAAATTACTTGGTGGTTGAGATTCAAAAATATTGAACTATTTAAATGTCATCAGTTTGCAGGTGCAGCTCAGTCTCTTGGTGCTGGTGCTATCTTGGTAAATCCATGGAATATCACAGAGGTTGCTGCTTCTATTGGTTATGCTTTGGACATGCCAGCTGATGAAAGGGAAAAACGGCATCAGTTTAATTTCAAGCATGTGACAACTCACACATCACAAGAATGGGCTGCAACTTTTGTTAGGTTTTAATCCTCCAACTATGCTTGCCTTTTGTTTTTCTTGAATAAGTTTTGTTCCTTGCCTTTTTTCCCTTGTAAACCCACAGTGAGGTGAAACAGTTTTAAATGACTTTTAGACTGCTGATAACCGACTTTCATTTACATTGTTTTTTAAGTACATTGTTTTGACATGGAGTGTGACTTGCTAAGCTATAGCTAACATGACATTACAGTGGAAGCAGAGAAAATTTGTTTTATGAGATGCATACGAAATATCATTAGATATGTTTAATGTAAAAATAGATAGAACAAAAGTTTTATCAGTTTCTTTCTTTTATTTTTTTCAATATTTCAATTTGAGATGAGTAGTTGGTTAATGATATAGTTGAGCACATAGTGTCAATGTAATGATGGATATTCTGTCTTTGAGAACAGAAATGACTATTATAAACACACTGATAATCTGTTTATACAGTGAACTGAATGATACCATTGTTGAAGCTCAGCTTAGGACAAGACAAGTTCCTCCATTACTTCCCAATAAAGTGGCAGTTGATTGTTACTCAAAATCCAATAACCGCTTAATCATACTGGTAAGCTCTAAGAATAGATCACCAAGCACTTAACAATGGTATGTCATGTAATAAATTATCCAGCCTATTTTGTGTACAATAATGTGATAAATTATTCTTCTTGGGAAAATGATTGTTCAAAGAAAAAGAGATGATGTTTTTTGAAGTGAACTTAATTTTCATAATGGTCATGACTTGTTTCACTCTCTTGGTATTGTTATAGTTCCTTTTCACTAGCATTATACCATTGTGCCACTATTTTGGACTGCAGGGTTTCAATGCCACTCTGACTGAACCAGTGGATCCTTTTGGAAGGGGTGGTCAGATTAAAGAACTAGAACTAAAAGTGCACCCAGATATGAAGGAACCTTTAAAGAAGCTATCTGATGACCCAAAGACAACTGTGGTTGTTCTGAGTGGGAGTGGTAGAGCTGTCCTAGACAAAGTATTCTTTAGAAAAGTTTATTTGTTTTTCAATGTTCAGCAACATTTGCTTTTATAATAAATAACTATTTTATGCAGAACTTTGGTGAATACAATATGTGGTTGGCAGCAGAAAATGGGATGTTTTTGCGACTTACTTCAAGTGAATGGATGACAACCATGCCTGAAA
>Ga0315913_1009026_pt1 | contig 11734 bp, 13 predicted proteins | sample MpolsnodulesMG_FD_207736 | JGI IMG/M metagenome (GOLD analysis project Ga0315913, IMG submission 207736) | Medicago polymorpha root nodule microbial communities from Los Angeles, California, United States - small nodules | ecosystem: Host-associated > Plants > Roots > Nodule | place: USA... | reverse complement strand
GTTTTCAGGAAGGTGAATCAGATTAAATGAACTTTGAGTTGAATGAATGTTGTTTTCTGCAACTTTGGGTTGAATGGATTGGATTAAGATTTCCCAAAATTCGTCGTTGTTCTTGTGATTTTCCGGCGCGTTGTCGTTGTGATTTTCTAGCGGCGGTGGATGGCGTTGTTGTTGTTGGACGAGTAAGAGATATGGAGAGGGAAAGAGAAAGATGATGGAATATAGTGTGAAAATAATCTAATGTTTAAAGAGTATGATAATACTATGCTCTTCAAAAGTTTTCAAGCACATCCAATCGTTGACATTAATTTTGTAAAAAAAAAAAAAAAAAAGTCAAGTCTCCTACGGTAGGAGACCTAAAGAGGTTGTCTACCGTAGCCTTTGCCCATTGTGAGAGGTAAATAATTCTTAATTCAGTTAGTGACCTCCGTGAGTTTCATAATTTGCATTTTGAAAAAGTAAATACCTTTGGTTTAGTAGAAAACAAGTTTTTGGAAACAAATTCCCATGCCGTAGTGCATACCACTACAATTAAACACAGCAATTTTCTAATCTAAAGTTCTTTATGCATAACATCCGTCCGTGGATCCCATCTGGCACTGCCACCTTTGTTCTGGCCTTTACCTTCTCCTTATGCACGATCCTTCACGTCCTGTAAAGAGCATTCACTCATTAATTTTACTTATTATAAAACCCCAAATCCATAATAAAATTACAACTTGGCTAAGTGACAAAGTTTCAACTCAAAATCTTACAAATTATGTGTGTGAGTTTCAACGATAATTATCACATTGTCACTTTTTTTGTCAAGTATCACATTGTCACTTTATTTATCGACTAAATGAATGTTTGATGTTACAATTATATATTAAAATTATGGTGATTCATTGTGATATTTCAAAAACTACACTTTATAGTTTCTACCAAATCAATGTGAGATTCCACTTGTGTGACATTGTGGTGGGAAATTCACATGACATTATCCAACCACAATGTGACAAATGTTTTTTATTTCATTCTCTTTTTCACAAAGTATTTTTGTTTTATTTAAAAATGAGAAATTCACGTGTCATATTATGGTTGGACAATGTCATGTGACATTCCTACCATAATATCACACAAGTGAAATCCATCAATATAGATCACCTTGATTCTCATATACTCACCGTGATACCAAATATATGCTAAAAAAATTATGCTTTCCCCGTAAGAAGGGGTATTTTGGTCACAAAATAAAATAAAATATCCAAAATAAAATGAAAATAAAAAGGGTCCTGCTAACCATTGCCCTCATGATAATGGTTAAGGAAGCCAAAACTAGAATGTTTGCATTGGTTTCAACAACATTTTAACTTTTAAAAAGTTAAAGTTATCACTTTTCACAATTTTTCAATATTATATTTCTATTTTTATCCCCTTATCCAATTCTCCAAATAAAAAACAGTACTTTTTTACACTACACTCACTCTCTTCCCAATGTATCCTTGTCTCAAAAACAAGTACTACTAGTACCTAAAAAAACCTATCACTATTTCCTTTCTCCATTCTTCCCCTGCACCTCCACTACACAGACACAACTCAAACCATAATAACCTTTCCTTAAACAAAACCACATTACCTTGTTGATGAAGATGTTTCAGATTCAAGTTTTCTACCACAAAACAGACAACTACACTAGTGTTACTAAACTGTCCTAGTTAAAGTTCTTGTTTTTTTCCACACCCATAAAACAAAAAGAAATCAACTTTTCCACTTGCCAACAAAAATCAAAGTTCAAAACAATCACTTTTTGCAGAAACCACTACACTGTCACTACCCTCTACCCATCTTCACTTCTGATCTCAACATGAGTTCAAAACCATAAAAAAAAACCATTTTTATTGTGCTTTCTTTGATCTAGTTGAAGAAAAAGAAAATGGGTTGTTGCTATTCAAGAGTAGAGAGAGAAGAAACAGTTTCACATTGCAAATCAAGAAAACGTTACATGAAACAGTTGGTTGAAGCAAGACATGCTTTTTCAGCTTCACATGTTATGTACATTCGTTCTCTTCGTTCAACTGGTTCAGCTTTGTTTCACTTTGCAAACGCTGAAAAAACCACTCATCTTAACCACCATCTTCCACCTGAGCCACAACCCATTCTTCCACCTCCGCCGCCGCGTGCTCCGTCGCCAATGCCGCCACCACCACCTCCGATGAGTCCTAGTTTGAGTTCTTATACTTGGACTTCTGGGACAGGTTCACAATCAACTGCACTTCCTCCGCCTCCTCCACCGCCGCCACCTCCACCGCCGGTGATTTCATCTGGTTGGGATTTTTGGGATCCTTTCATGCAGCAACCTCCACCACCTCCTTCGTCGCGGTCGGCGACTGAGGAAGAGTGGGAAGCTACTACTACCACTGGCTCTGAGGTGGTTGTGATGGCTGGTGGTGCGGCGGCGAGTATGGCTACTCCGGCGTCTGGTGTGGTGGGGTATTCTAAGGAGTCAGGAAGTGAACTTGCAATGGTGGTTTCAAGAAACAGTAAAGATCTGGTTGAAGTTATTAAGGAGCTTGATGATTATTTTCTTAAAGCTGCTGATGCTGGTTCTCATGTTTCATATCTGTTACAAGTTCCAACTTCTGGTTTTTCTGATCATAGTAAAGCAAGTAAGTTTTACATGCATGTCATAAATTTTGGGCTGTTTTTGTTTAGTATCAACCTATTTGAGATTTGAAATTTTAGGTTGTTTTTGACAATAACTTTTTGTTGAGTGTTAATGAAGCAGCCAAATTTCCTTTTTTGTTTATTGTAATTTGATTTGTGTTGTTTAAGATTCAAGAGTGTGCTTTTTGTGTTTTTGAATTTTGAAGGTTGTGTTTGTAATTGTACTTGATGGTGGTAGGTAAAATGTACGGAAATGGATGGAATTTGAGTCCATCAATGTGGGCTTGGGGTTCTTCAAGTCCTAAACTGAATGGATTTGGCAAGCTGTCTCAAGAGGTTTCTGTTGGTAGTTTTAGGGCTAATAATGGTGTTGGAAATGGTGGACATTGCTCTACTTTGGAGAGGCTATATGCATGGGAGAAGAAATTGTACCAAGAGGTCAAGGTGAGTAGCTCTTTTTTTTTTTCTTTCCCTATGCCTTGAAAAAGCACACATTCAACGCAAAGCAATCCCGGCCCGGCCGTTAAACTGAGATCGAACAGTTCAAATTACACAACAACCAAATCGGTTTTAAACGACCTTAGTTGTTAATTTGAGAATTAAGATTTAAAATTGTGTGACACAATTACAGCACCAAATCCAAATCCTACTTGGAGGATAATATAATTCTAATAAAACAAAAAGAAAAAAGAGAAATAAAGGTTGAAGAGGGTTTTGTCTTTTGTGGGCATAAACATGATGTGGGTCTAGTGAAGGAATCTTGTTCTATGCAACCAACATTCTGTGGATGACTATGGTTTTCTATTAGAAGTCATGCAACTTTATTTGCCCTAATTTTTTTGAAGTCTCTAAACTAAGGTTGCTTTGATAATTAAAGAAATCTCACATTTTTGTAATTAGATTCATTAGGTGATTTGACATTTCCATTAATAGTTGCTTAACTTCTATGATATTTTTTTGTTGGTTTTAAGAATGCTAAAACAATAAAGATGGAGCATGAGAAGAAGGTGGAATTGGTAAGGAAGTTAGAGATGAGAAGGGCTGATTATGTGAAGACAGAAAAGGCAAAGAAAGAAGTGGAGAAGTTAGAATCACAAATGATGGTTGCTTCTCAAACCATTGATAGTACATCGGCTGAAATCGTTAAATTAAGGGAGATAGAGCTCTACCCTCAACTCATTGAGCTTGTTAAAGGGTTAGTCTTCTCTTTTTCTCTGGTGCATTTTTCAATTTTTTATACATAACATAACTTTGCATAGTAGAAAACAGTAGTATAGTATTTATATATTTTTGGATTATCAGTAGTATAGTATTAGTAAAAACTAACAACTGAGTAATATGTAAGCATCTCAATAAGCGTTTTTGGATCCCATCTTAACCATGGTGATTGGTGAGCCCCCAAGAGCCATCTCGTCTTAACTTTTCCTTATTAAAAAAATGGTCTTGTTAACTTGTGCGCTAACATATTACACAACAACGAAATCAACTTTAATTGATTTCGATATTGTGTAATACATGTGCGGTTCTATGGCTCGGCGACCCCGGGCTCTGGCCCAATTTTTTTTTAATTTCTTATGTAAATCCCTATGAATTTTTTATATAAACCCCTATAAATTGGGCAATTTCTTTAGATTTTTTTATTATTTGCTTGCAATTTCTTATGTAAACTCATAAATGTGTTGCAATTTTTTTTGCCCGGGCTTTACAATAATCCTGGCTCCACCACCAGTGTAATATGACCCGTGAATTTGAGATTGGATGGTTGTGATTGAAAACTGTGACTCAGTTAAATGCTAAGAATCTGTCTTGAAGCATGGACTGCATCTTGTTTGGTTGTGATCCCTTTGGAGTCATTGCTTGTCTGGGGGAGTGGTGACAGCTGTTTGTTGTGTGTAGTAGTAAGAATCAAGTACTAGAACTGGTTCAGAGTACATACCTAGCATAGTAACAGTATAAAATATTGTTTTAATTTTAACTACTTTATAGTTTTTGCTGGATTTCATTGTGTTTCTCACTTGTTTTTGGTGAAGACAAATACTGAATAGACTTATCTTGACAAGTACAATAAGTACTACCAGAATCTCGTTTTTTGAACAAGTGAGATGAAGCTCTAAACCAACCCTTTTTCTTGTTCTTGGTGATTTCTTGTTGCTTTGTACCATATATTTTCCCAATGCACTTTTATATGGATGCATGATTTTGTGCAACAATAGATGGGATATTACGTGGTTCATGCATGATGGTTCTTTTCTGTCTGTTTTCTGCTCATAAAACCATGCTATACTTTTTCCATTAATTTGGGAACTCACTCGTACAATATACACTATTTAGAGACAGGTTGAATAAAGTGGTACCTTGTTGTGGACAGGTAATTTGACCTGTATCAAAGATTTAAAATTATATTCTTCAATGACCATTTTACTGAATGATTCTCCGGAATTAAATTATTGTCACTTCAGATTTTTGAACAGAATGTGTAGCACTAGCACAATTTCTGCCTGCTGGATTATTCATGGATGAATAAGAAATATTGTTTTCTTAGGATCGGCTCATTTAACCGAATGTGTGGCATAACCAACATAACAAAAAATACTGTTTTCTTAGGATCAGCTCATTTAAGTAGTATTAACCATTGATGTATAAACCGATAGTTGATATTACATGCACATACATAACAAATCATGAATGTGTTGAAATATATTTTCTTTATTTTCTCACTTTAGAGGAGCCAAATTTGTTTTGTTATTTTATAAAGTTAGTCTCAGTGAGTGAGCATTTTGTGATTGTTGTGTTGGCAGGTTGATGTGCATGTGGAGAAGCATGTATGAGTGTCATCAAGTTCAGAAGCACATAGTTCAACAACTGGAATACCTCAATACTATACCATCAAATAACCCTACATCTGAAATTCATAGGCAATCAACACTTCAGCTAGAGCTTGAAGTACAGCAATGGCACCAATCCTTCTGCAACCTCTTCAAGGCCCACAGGGACTATATTGAATCCCTCAGTGGTTGGCTAAGGCTCAGCCTTTACCAATTTAGCCGAAACCCTCTTAGTAGAACAACTGAGGAGTCGAAGATATTCACCCTCTGCGAACAATGGCACCTTGCCGTTGAGCATATACCAGACAAAGTAGCGTCTGAAGGAATAAAAAGCTTGCTGACGGTTATTCATGCGATTGTAGTTCAACAGACGGAGGAGCATAAACAAAAGAAGAAGTCAGAGTATGCGTTCAAGGAGTTCGAGAAGAAGGTGGTTCAGCTTAGATCTTTGGAGTGCAAGTATGGTCCGTACTCCATGTCGGAACGGTCTGGTTCTGTGAGAAGAACGAAGGACCCTGTCGTGGAAAAGCGAGCTAAGGTGGAAGCTTTCAGAGCAAAGGCTGAAGAAGAGAAGATCAAGCATGAAAAGGCGGTGAGTGTTACGAGGTCAATGACACTGAATAACTTGCAAATGGGTTGTCCTCAAGTTTTTCAAGGGATTGTAGGGTTTTCAAGTGTGTGCATGGAGGCTTTTGAATCTGTATACAACAAAGCTAAAGTTGCCGAACAGGAGCGTGATGTGAAGAGAATATTACCTTAGGAAAATTGACATGGATATGTATAGATGATCAATCACCCTTTTGCCTTATGATCAGTGGATTGCAATGTATCACTGGATTGAAGTCATGTCCGACAATGACTCAACACCCACACATGTAGTTTACATTAAAACATTTCACATTTTCAAATGATTACCGGTGTCCATGTGTGAGTGTTGTGTCCATGTCCGTGCGAGTGCTTCATAGATAGATTGTATTTATTTATTTACACCTAGTAATATCATGAAACTTGATACCTGATACTCCTGCAACCCAACTGCAATGGAGGCGAATGGAAGAGTGAAATATATGTTCCTTCTGTTATTCCTCACTGAGTCATACATTCTGTGAAACGCAGTAGTATGGTTCTGAACTTCCGGTGTGACCGATAAAAAACGTTGTTTCTAAATGCATGCAGTGGAAGCAGACGCTGCCAACTTTGCTAGGCGAGGGAACGTTGCAGCATTTTTCACTTGGTTCGATTATATTACTGTGAATATAATTGCATATATAGTTGAAATAAGTGGATAAACATTGAAGCACTTTTGACTTTTTTCTCGTCTGATTCACACTTTTCTTAAAAGGATCGTTTATTCCTTACAAGGACTATTGACCAGAGTTGGTTTTGTCTGTGCATACTCTGTTCTGTCTGAAAATTTCTGAAGTGTAGCTTACTATGTTTGGTTTTGTGATGCGAAAAACTAATGACTCCTTTTTTTCATCCTATTGATTTCTCGTGCAACCTATTTTGTTCGGATTATATAATTTGAACAACATAAATACCCCATAAAAACCTCCCAAACATGTTAAAACATTTCGGATTTTAGAATTCGAATAGGGCACGCAAGTAACTAAGAGTGGGAAAAGCACTGGTCAAAATTAATTTTGAATGAATTGATTTTGTAAAATTGGTTGTATTTAAAAGCGTCTTGAATTTGAAATGATTTATGTTTAGATACATATAAGCGAACTAAACAATGAAGAGTGTAAAATTTATGTTTAGAGTTAAAAACTACAAATTTTAGTGTATGTTTAGATTGTCGATAAGTTTGACAAAATCACAGTGACTCATCTTGATTTTGTCAATCTTACCACCAATTTAAGCATGCATATGATTTCAAGTTTCAATTATATAGGTAGAATCAATTATAATAACATCATTTAAGCATATCAAAATTAATTTTATGCATCTAAATCTCATTTGGCTATTTCCATGTAAAACCAAATACACACATGATAAAGCGTAATAAAGTAAAGTTTCTTAATAATGGTATTTTAGTTTGTTTTAAAATAATGGATAGTTTAAAAATTATGATATTATAATTGAACTTTTTTTACAACTATGATTTTTTCATTTAAAATGAAAATTTGTAAACAAATCAATGATATAATTAAGGGTAGTTAAGTAAAAAATAAATAATTTTTTAATGTTCTTGGAAAAATCTTAAACTTCATACAAAATGTATAAAACGAGTGAGCACTTTTCTATTTTGGGTAATTAGACTCATCTTTCTTGAAGAGAAGCTTGAATTACATTTTTTTCCCTTCTATAGATGACAATAGGCGGGGACGGGTATGGGTAGGATACTATAGTCCTCTTCCCCATACATGCAAAATACATGTATCCATACCCTCCGGATACCTAAGTATTGTATCCATACACGTTACCCACACTTTATCTTATTTCTCTTCATAGTTTATAATACATTGTGTAACGATATTGTGCATGAAAAATAGATAAAAAGGATGCATAATAGATATTCAATTATATTATAATGACCTAAAATATTAACAAGGGATGAGAGTGTATATTTTTTTTTTAAGAAAAGAGATGAGAGTGTAGATTTTAATATAAAAGGAGAAAATGATGTAATTCAATCATCTCTTATGGGAGGAGAGTGTAATTTTTCTCTAATATATTTTAAATAAGAGAAGACATATTTTAACATAAGAGAAGATAGTAGTGTAATCTAAACATCTTTCACGGGGAAATGAGTGTAATTTATTCTTTTATTTTTTATTGTAAACATCTTTGAACAATTTTACATATATTAATAAAATTAGGTAGCATATTAAAAAAAAATTATTTTATGTATTGATGTTTTAAAATTGTCATTCAGTTAATATTTTAATTAAACAATGACACTGAAAGATAGTCAATTAATTACTCCTAAAAAAAATATAGTCAATTAATAATGAACATTTTTTGGTACCAGCGACAATTATGAGTATTTTTTTGTAGAAAATAACTAACACATCTGGCAATTTGAAAAAAAACAAAAGTAAATAGGCTCAAATATGACTTATATTTAGGAAAAAACCTTATATTCGATTTTATACAGATTTCATTTGGTCATGATCTAATCAACAATCTGCAAGCACATAGAGTTGATTTTTTTTTTGTTTTGAAGGAACATAGAGTTGATTATACTGTCAAACCTTCAACTTTCATGATCCAAAAGTTTTCCAACGCACACGGCATCCTTTGTATTAAACTATTAGTATTTTTAGCCTCTTGTAAAAAAAAATATTAAAGCCTCCTTGACACAAAATTTGTCCATAGCATAGCACTCATTCAGAAAATTCTCCCGGGCACGTATAGAAGAGAATTTTGTTTTAAGCTTCAAATTTGAAAACTACACCAATGTTAATAAAATTTGTTTTGTCTATTATAAATACCACAGAATTCTCAAGTATAAGCACCACTCATCTTTCTCACATTTAACTGCTTACTAATCAACCTCAAAGCAGTTATTTGTTCTCATTGTTGTCACATTTCACTAGCTACCATGGCTGCCAATAATCAATTATATCATATTTCATTGGCATTGGTTTTCTGCTTGGGATTGTGGGCTATTCAAGTCACCTCTCGTACTCTCCAAGATGGTTCCATTCATGAGAGGCATGAACAATGGATGAGTCACTATGGCAAAGTCTATAAGGATCATCAAGAAAGAGAGAAGCGTTTCAAGATATTCACAGAAAACATGAAATACATTGAAGCTTTCAATAATGGTGAGAGTAACAAACCATACAAACTAGGCATTAATCAATTTGCAGACCTCACCAATGAGGAGTTTGTAGCATCTAGGAACAAATTCAAGGGACATATATGCTCTTCAATCACAAGGACAACTACTTTTAAGTATGAAAATGTAAGTGCAATTCCATCTACAGTGGATTGGAGGAAGAAAGGAGCAGTAACACCTGTGAAGAACCAAGGCCAATGTGGTAAGTATCTATCTAAAAACTAATGCATTTGATTCAATAGTGATCAAAAATTGAATTTTCATCTAACTCTGGTAAATTTTAAACTGCATTTTGTAGGATGTTGTTGGGCGTTTTCTGCTGTTGCAGCAACTGAAGGAATTCATAAGTTGAGTACTGGAAAGTTGGTCTCTTTATCAGAACAAGAACTTGTTGATTGCGACACAAAAGGTGTGGACCAAGGTTGTGAGGGTGGTCTTATGGATGATGCTTTCAAATTCATCATTCAAAATCATGGACTCAGCACTGAAGCCCAATACCCCTATCAGGGTGTTGATGGAACATGCAATGCAAACAAAGCATCCATCAATGCAGCTACTATTACCGGGTATGAAGATGTTCCAGCCAACAATGAGCAAGCACTGCAAAAAGCTGTGGCAAATCAACCAATTTCTGTAGCCATTGATGCTAGTGGGTCTGACTTTCAATTTTACAAAAGTGGTGTATTTACTGGTTCATGCGGAACTGAGTTGGATCACGGTGTCACTGCCGTAGGTTATGGTGTCAGTAATGATGGAACCAAGTATTGGTTGGTTAAGAACTCATGGGGAACTGATTGGGGCGAAGAAGGTTACATTATGATGCAAAGGGGAGTTGAAGCTGCTGAAGGGCTCTGTGGCATTGCAATGCAGGCATCTTACCCTACTGCTTAAATGCCAAACTTAAATACTTATGTTACCTAAACTGTGTAATTTGACCTAAAGTGTGATTGTTTGTGCATTTACCAGCTACATTCATCATGGTTTCTAGTTTTTACAACTAGTTGTGCATATTCTATACATCTACATGTTATACTTGTGCATTTATCAATACAATTAAGATATTAGCTTCCTGTTCACTTTTCTTTTTCTTTAGTTAGATTCCTGTTATTAGCTTCTCTAATTTTAAAATCCCGCAAATCTTCTTTATAACTTACAAAGGGCTCTCAAAAAGTGCTTCTTGGGTTTTTGAAATATAATACAAGTCAAACATATACATATATATAAACTCATGCAAACATCACCTTAATCAAGACTATTCAGCATCTCCATGGAGAATACTGACTACCAAACTCATGATACTTCTTGCCTATGTATTTGGTAGACTGTTGAGCTTCCAAAACTAAAAAATGCATCAACTCTGATATCACAGTTCCAAACAAATTTGGTATGTTAATATTTTGAGATTTAACACCCAGACTATTGCACCAAACTACAATGTATTGCTTTGCTGTTTTCATGTCTCAAAAGTCACTAAACATGTTCAAGCATGCATTTAGTCAACTTTTAGATTAAAAAGTAGATGAGAACATCAATTTGCAGTACGATAAAAATGACTGACATCTTTAGTGCATTTAGTGAAGATTGTTTTAGGTAATTGTAAGACTTGATTAATTCATTCAACTCACTCTAGTGCATGTTTGGTGATACAGATCGCTTCAATTGTTAGTATAGTTGCATGTCAAATCAAACATTAATATCTTTTAAGACAAAAACTTGAGGAGCTTTCGCGATATTGATGAGTTTCCTAGTGAATAATTCAACATTAACATATCAAAGTGGCCAAAATGATACCTTTTCATATATTTTTCAACCTATCTATTGGATACAACAGCACATCTGTGGTGCAACCAAGTTAAACGTTTATCCTTTTTGAGAGACAAAAATATCTCTCTTGCATTAGGATTGTTGAAAAGATCTAGAGCAGCAAAATATAGTTGTTGATCAACACCTTGCATTAAATCTAAATCCTTGATACAGTCAGATATGCTGTATTTAGAGTTATGTTGCTCTATGGCAGCTGCTCTCATCTTTGAAGCAGATGCCATCTCTAATATAGCGTCTGCAATAGCACCATCAACTCCTTTACGCCCTCTTTTGCGACTACTACAAGCTGCTGTAGGTGTAGTAGGTTGAACTGTTTGAGGGTCATTTGTCTCTTCCTCATCCTCGAATTCAGATGAAGACTCATCTTGGTGTGTGCTCAACAATTCTGGACAAGGAGCTCTAGGAGTGTGTTCACTATCAGATGCAGCATATTCATGTTTTCCATTCGTTGCTGCCTCGGAGAATATTGTACATAGCTCCTTAAAGATTGGACAGCCACCACTTTTTACAGTCTCGGCGTCAGGATTGTTCTGTAATTTTTCAAGAGCTACATCAAGTATTTAATACAGAGCAGCGAATAGATTGTGCACAAGTACAATGAAACTAGAAATGATTTGGCTTCTCTAAAGTGAAAGGAAAGATTGGGTATTAT
>Ga0315913_1009024_pt1 | contig 11734 bp, 10 predicted proteins | sample MpolsnodulesMG_FD_207736 | JGI IMG/M metagenome (GOLD analysis project Ga0315913, IMG submission 207736) | Medicago polymorpha root nodule microbial communities from Los Angeles, California, United States - small nodules | ecosystem: Host-associated > Plants > Roots > Nodule | place: USA... | reverse complement strand
CACTTTGTCCCACATTGATGCAGAGGCATAGATGTTTGCTAGCAGAACATGATACCCACCCTCATCTGGATCTAACTCAAATAGTTTGTCTGCGGCTTTTTCGCCCAATTGGACATTTTTATGAATTTTGCAAGCACCTAGCATTGCACCTAAAACGGTAATCCCTGGTTTGATAGTCATCTCTTGAATTAAATTCCAAGCACCATGTAACTTTCCGGCACGACCAAGGAGATCGACCACAGCACTATAGTGATCCATTGAAGGCTCCAAGCCATAATCTTCCTTCATGCTTTGAAAGAAATGGAGGCCCTCTTCCACGAAACCCGAGTGACTACAAGCCGATATAACAGACAGAAATGTTGTATCATTTGGCATAACGGCTTCTTCCTGCATATTGTCAAAGAGATCAATAGCTTCTTTTCCAAGTCCATGTGTGCCATATCCATCTATCATCGCATTCCATGTTATCACATGCCGTTCTTGCATCATGTCGAAAAGCTTCCTCGCAGTTTGAATGGCTCCACATTTTGCATACATGTCAATAAGAGCAGTAGCAACATAGACATCATTGTCCATAAAAGTCCTTATTGCAAGTCCGTGAATCCACTTGGCCATCCGGTTAACCGATAAATCAGCAAGAGCAGTAATTACAGCCACTAAAGTAAAGCAGTCAGGTTTAACTTCTTGAGAATGCATCACACAAAACAGATTTAAAGCCTCATTAACGCATCCATTTTGAGCATAACCTAATATCATGGCATTCCATGTGACAATTGTTTTCTTCTTCAAATTCTCAAAGATTGAGGCTGCGACGTCAACTCTCATACACTTCGAATACATGGATATTAAAGAGTTCATAACAGACACTTCAAAATCAAGTTTCAGTCGATCCACTAATTTATGAACGAATTTCCCCTGCTCTAGATCACCTAAATCAGCACAAGCAGTCAAAGCCGCCATTATTGCAACTCGTGTAGGTTCAACTCCTTTATCCAACATCTTCAAAAAAGTAGCAAACGCTTCTTCAGATTTGCCAATTTGTGCATAACCATCAATCATTGTATTCCATGAAACAACACACTTGTAACTCATCCCCTCAAAAACCAACCTCGCAATCCTTTCACACCCACATTCAAAGTACATATACAAAAGCGCATTTATAACACTAACCTTCGACTCAAATCCCAATCTAAGAGCATAACCATGAAGAGACTTTCCAATTCTCAAATCCTTAATATCCGCCACAGCAGGCAAAACACTTACCAATGTAACAGAATCCGCCTTTAAGCCAGCTTCCTGCATCCGAAGAAACAAATCCAAAGCTCTCTCGGGATAACCATTCTGCGCATATCCCGCAACCAAACTAGTCCAAGACACCAAATCCTTCTCCGACAATCTCTCAAAAACCTTATACGCATCATCGATCTCCCCACATTTCACATAAAAATCCATAACACCAATCATAGAAAACAAATTATACTCAAACCCATTAACTATCACCTGCCCATGAATCTCTCTACCCTTTTCAAGTTCAAATTTTTTCCCACACAATTGCAACAAATAAGCAAAATCATATACAACTGGCCTAACACCATCATTTTGCATCCTATGATAAAAACACAAAGCATCACATAAAGATGAGTTTTTTGCATACCCTTTAAGCATGGCATGGTAAAGAACATCTTGTTTGTGTTCAACAGTGTCAAAGACAAGAGATGCTTCATTGATGCTGCCATGTTTGAAGAACATGTTTATGAGCTTGGTTTGGAACAAGTGGTCATTGTAGTAGGAACCAGTTTTGATGATTAAGGGAAGGATTTGATGAAGGTGCTTTGTGGAAGTGCAGTGGTCTAAGAGACTAGGTGAAGGGTGTTTGTAGATGTTTGTATGGATTAAGGTTGTTGTGTTGGGAAAGAGCTTAGAGCTCATTCTCTTTTGTGTGATGACAGTGAGTTAAGAGTTAGTTATTCTTTATTTAGCCATATCCAGTTGCACATTTTATCTTGTTGGGAATTTTTTTTTTTTTTTTTCAGAAAATTTTAAGTTCACTAGATATGTTAGATCTCAAAGCTTAGGAGTGTTTACAACGATTTATAGATTATCCATCAACAAAATTCTAACAATGATATCTCTTTTGAAGTATGAGTCAACTCCTTATCAATTAAATTAACATAGACATGCTATTCTTATTTTAAAATAAAGATAAATCAGCTCGTGAGTGTGAATCTCTTTATCCTTCTAAAACACGAGAGTACATTGTATAAACGAATTCTCTTTTAAATTTCTATCTCTTCAAGTCACATAGATATATTTTTATATGGTGCTGAAATATTGTCAATTTTTAGACGTTTAATGATCAAGATTACATTTTTAGACAAATTTTAGTTTGAACCACCAAATACATTGCTCCAACTTACACCACTTTAAATTTATTCTAACGGTGTGAATCCCATGATGAAAAAGCTGATACAAAGGCTTATTTTAGTGGTGTAAGTTGGGGCAATCTATTTAATGGTGCAAACTAAATGCCACCACATTTTTAAATAAAAATATCACTTTTTTTTTTCCAGAGGTACTTTCATGTCTTGTAAACTTGTGTTTGTAAAAATAAAATGTCTTGTAGACTTGTACTACAAAATAGTTGTGATTTTCTCTAAAAAAAAAAAAGAAGTTGATACGACTGTTCAGGTTTAATATGAGATTTTAAATCAAGTGGTCATCGTGATATCATATAAATATGGTTATGATACTCACCATGATACCAAACACACATTTAAATTACACATAATTATTAGAAGTGTGTTATTTGAACAACCATTTGATTGACAACTTATTGGACAACTATAAATTTACAAAGAAAAAGTAGGTTTTGACACGAAAATCAAAACAATTGAGAGATAAAGCAAAAACATATATGAGCATGAGAGAGAAAATTATTACAGAAGTTGTTTTAAAATGGTCGTACAAATATCATTCCTCTAATTAAGTTGTTCATGTAAAGATAAAAAATATAATTTCTATTCTATGATGTTATTCATTTAAAAAATAGAGTTCATAAAAAATTATAAAATATTTATCCCTCCATTTCTATGAAGATATGGTGCCATTAACCATGTTTCAAAAAACCATGACATGAATCAAACCAATTTGGTTCTTTCCAACTGAGTTATCCATAGTTCAAAATCTTGACCAACAATGAGTTCTAACCACCTCTTACCATTCCACACTCCACCACCACTCTCCACCCCCAAAAGAAGAACAACCCCATTATACCAAAGAATCTACATCCCAACCCATATCTACCGCCACCCATCATCCATCCTCTTAGAACTCACAACTTCCATTTCAGAGCTTCATCAAATCCTCCCTCACATCATCAAAAACGGTTTCTACAATCAACACCTCTTTCAAACCAAACTCATTAGCTTGTTCTGTAAATTTGGTTCAATCAATGAAGCATTACGTGTTTTTGATTCAGTTGAAACCAAACTTGATGTTCTTTATCATACTATGCTTAAAGGGTATGTAAAAAACTCATCTTTAAGTGAGTCTCTATCCTTTTTCAAAAGAATGCAAAATGATGAGGTTGAGCCAGTTGTGTATGATTTTACTTATCTTTTGCAGTTGTGTGGTGAGAATTTGGATTTGAAAAAGGGTATGGAGATTCATGGGATGTTGATTAAAAATGGGTTTGAGTCGAATTTGTTTGCGATGACGGCGGTTGTTAATTTGTATGCGAAATGTAGGAAGATTGATGATGCGGATAAGATGTTTGTTAGAATGCCGGAGAGGGATTTGGTTTTTTGGAATACGGTTGTTGCGGGGTATGCACAAAATGGGTTTGCTAGGAAGGCTTTGAAGTTGGTTTTGGATATGCAGGAGGATGGGAAGAAGGCGGATTCGATTACTTTGGTTAGTGTTTTACCGGCTGTGGCGGATGTTAAGGATTTGAGAATTGGAAGGTTGATTCATGGTTATGCTGTTAGATTGGGATTTGATTCTATGGTTAATTTTTCAACGGCGCTTTTGGATATGTATTTTAAGTGTGGTGAGGCAGAGACTGGGAGGTTGGTTTTTCAAAGGATGAGCAGCAAGAATGTTGTTTCGTGGAATACTGTGATTGATGGTCTTGCGCAGAATGGCGAATCTGAAGAAGCGTTTGCAATGTTTCTGAAGATGTTGGAGGAAAAGGTGGAGCCTACGAATGTTAGTATGATGGGTGCTTTACATGCTTGTTCTAATTTAGGCGATCTTGAACGAGGGAGATTTGTTCACAGATTATTAGATGAGAAGAAACTTGATTCTAATGTGTCAGTTATGAATTCTTTGATTTCCATGTATTCAAAGTGTAAAAGAGTTGATATTGCAGCTTCGGTATTTGATAATTTAGAAGGGAAAACAACTGTCACATGGAATGCCATGATATTAGGTTATGCGCAGAACGGTTGTGTAAATGAAGCTTTGAATCTGTTCTGTACTATGCAATCTCAAGGTACTAAACCCGATTCCTTTACATTTGTGAGTGTGATCACTGCTCTAGCAGATTTATCGGTTACCCGTCAGGCTAAGTGGATTCACGGACTTGCAATACGAACAAATATGGACAAGAATGTCTTTGTTGCTACTGCTCTCGTTGACATGTACGCGAAATGCGGAGCCATCAAAACTGCAAGAGAGCTTTTCGACACGATGCAAGAGCGACATGTGATAACGTGGAATGCAATGATCGATGGATATGGAACACATGGCCTTGGAAAAGCAGCTCTAGATCTCTTTGATGATATGCAGAATGAAGCCTCTCTTAAGCCAAATGATATAACATTTCTATCTGTAATTTCAGCATGCAGTCACTCAGGTTTTGTGGATGAGGGTCTCTACTACTTCAAAATTATGAAGGAAGATTATGGCTTGCAGCCTTCGATGGATCACTATGGTGCCATGGTTGATCTCCTTGGTCGTGCCGGCAAGCTAGATGATGCTTGGAAGTTTATTCATGAGATGCCTATCAAACCTGGGATTACCGTGTTAGGTGCAATGCTAGGTGCTTGTAAAATTCACAAAAACATTGAATTGGGTGAAAAAGCTGCGGACAGATTGTTCGAGTTGAATCCAGATGAGGGTGGATATTATATGCTGGTTGCAAACATGTATGCCTCTGCTTCAATGTGGGACAAAGTGGCTAAAGTGAGAACAGCTATGGAGAAAAAGGGTCTCTACAAAACTCCAGGCTGCAGTTTGGTTGAATGGAGAAACGAAGTTCACACATTCTACTCAGGAAGTACAGATCATCCTCAATCGAAAAGAATCTACGCTTTTCTCGAGACTCTTGGAGATGAGATCAAGGCTGCTGGTTATGTGCCTGACAATGATTCAATTCACGACGTAGAAGAAGACGTGAAGGAACAATTGGTCAGTAGCCATAGTGAGAGGCTTGCAATTGCCTTTGGACTTCTGAATACAAGACCTGGTACGACAATACATGTAAGGAAGAACCTAAGAGTTTGTGGTGATTGTCATGAGGCTACCAAGTACATTTCGCTTGTGATGGGGAGGGAAATTATTGTGCGCGATTTACAACGGTTCCATCATTTTAAGAATGGAAGATGTTCTTGTGGGGATTACTGGTAAAATGATACATGCCGCTGTTACTATCGCTGCATCTGGATTCATCCTATGATAATGTATCATTTTTGTGCTCTGTTGAATCAGTTGTTTGTAACTATAAGATTCAGTTGTATAATATTTTAGGAAATATGCAGTTTGATCCTGAAAGATGTTCAAGTGTATTTTCTTGATCCTCTGAAATTTTTGTCTATTCAATTTTGTTATATACTATGGTTCTGAAAATTGTCTACTAAAGTAAATTGGTGATGTAAGTCAACAGTTTATTTCTTTTTGCATATTGAGCTTTTGCACTTCAGAGTCTTTTGACTGATGCTGTAAATGTTTAGCCTATGTTGATTATGGCTCTAACTAATGACTTGTACTATACAATTCTTACTATTGTATGATTGAGTGCGGATAATGTTGGAACTAGGACTATTTTTTTTAACAAGCAAAAATGGATTATAATAACACTGCAATAATAGTATCCATAGCACAAGGTGTGCCGAAAAGACTACTAGAAAATGGAACTAGGACTTAATTAGACACTTGATTTTTTTCAAAGATTTAGGTGGTTCTAGAGTAACTTGGTATGCTGAGTTCTTAATCTAAATTTTTATAAGGGTAAATTGTCATTTTGGTCCTTAAATGTGTGAGATGTTGTCACTATATGAATGTAATTTTTTTTGCCTTAAATATGTCTATAGTCCTTGCAAATAGGGCTCAGTTGAATTTTAGTCCCTATACTTACTAAACCTCCCAAAATTTCTCTGCAATTTTTAATCACTTGAAATTTAGTCCTAATTACTTTTGTTAGCATATGTGGCATCTGATTACTTACGTGGCGCCTACATGGCACCAGTTGACTGTGTAACCACCTCGCTGACTCCGCTTTTCAGACCTGAAGTTCCATTTTTGCCCTTTATGAATCCTGAGACGCACGAAAAGACCAAAATGCCCCTGCTTTCCCTTCCTTCTTCCCTCTCTTCTTCCCTATCCTGAGATACTCTTTGCTCTTTCAAATCCATGTTCCTCCACTTTCATCAAACAAACAATAGCACGAAACTAAATAAAAACACCATCATATCATATAAAATTTCAATTCATGATTTAGAATTAATTGCAGAAACAAGTTCTCTGTTGCAAAAAAAAAAAGATAACAATTAATAAAGTTCCTTCTTTCCCTTATTTTGGAGCTTTGGCTAAAAGTCAATGACCATGATAATAAGTTTCCTTACCAAGTGAACATGTTTGTGCTTAAAATCATTATATTTCAAATTGACAATATATGATTTATCTAGTGATGGAAGACTGGAAGATAAGGTATTAAGACTAGAAGACAATATATGATTTATCTATTGCTCTTGTTGACATGATGCAAGAGCGGCATGTGATAACATGCTTGGAGCCTTCAATAGATCACTATAGTGCTATGGTTGACCTCCATGGTTATGCCGGAAAGTTAGATGATTCTTGGAATTTTATTCAAGAGATGCCTATCTAACCGGGGATTACCGTTTTAGGTGCAACGCTGGGTGCTTGCAAAATTCATAAAAACGTTGAATTGGGCCAAAAAGCTGCAGATAAACTATTTAAGTTTGATCCAGATGAGGGTGGACATCTGCATCAATGTGGGACAAAGTGGCCAAGGCGAAAACATCCATGGAGAAAATGAAGTTCACAACTCCAGGCTGCAGTTTGGTTGAATTGAGAAATGAAGTTCACACATAATCCATGCTTTTCTCAATGCTCTTGGAGATAAGATCAGGGATCCTGGTAGGTGCCAGCCTGATACCAATTCTTCTTTTTTTTTGAAGCTAACCTAACCCACCTAAATTGACACCAAAGAGAATAGAACCTTAGATCTTGAGGAGGAGCAAACTCCAAGGTCCCAAGCCAACACCACTTGGCCAACCCAAATGGGTTAGCATGATACCAATTCTATTCACGACGTGGAGGAAAATGTGAAGGAGCAATTGCTCAGTAGCCATAGTGAGAGACTTGCTATTGCATATGGACTTTTAAACACAAACCACGGTACACCAAGAATCTAAAAGTTTGTGGTGATTGCCATGATGCCACTAAGTACATTTCACTTATGACGGGGAGGGAAATGATAGTACATGATTTACGTAGGTTCCATCATTTTAAGAATGGAATCTGTTCTTGTGGCAATTATTGGTGAATCAATTAGAACGGACGTTGATTAGAGATAGAGAACTGAAGAAATTCACTTGGACTGATTTGTACATCCATGTTATATATGCCTGTCTCCTATCACTGTTCAGAATTTATTCATTTGATGGACCTAAAGGCCAATTCCGTCAAAACTTGCTTTGGGCGCTTTCTAAGATGGATGTGATAAGGTGGCTTCTCGGATGCGGCATAACACAAGACCAACATTATCAGAATTGAACAAAAACTTGTTAATATTAACCTTGACAGATTATGCAATAAGGTAAAGGACCAAAGCAATTGGCTGCAAAGTTAATAGTTTCTTGGAAAGTATTACAATTCACCGTTGCTCATATATTGACTGAATTGACTTACTGATTTAGGTTCTCTTTCTCATTCGGATTTCAGGTTAGTAATTAAAGATGCAGCGGATATTGCCCGTCTTTGTTGTGTACGGAACAAGTTAATTATCAGAATTGATGGGAAGCTTACTTTGATGTTACTTAGAATAACATAAACAATATCATATACCGACAGATATATTTCGAAGACTGAAATAAACTTATCCACCAATAATTTATGTAAAGCTAAGGAGAAAAACATGTCCATTTGTATTGATCATCTAGGCAACACTTCGGATAGGGTTATTTCGTTGACAGTGACAGAGGTAGAAGCATTTGAAGAAGACCCTCCTTCAATTGTATTTGTAGCCCTTCCGACAGAAAAAGATGGGCATATGGGGCTTGGAAGAGTAACATTGTCACTTCCAAGCATGTGAACAACACCTGACATTGTAGGCCTATCAGCTGCATTATCTTGTACACACAATAGGCCAATGTGTATACACTTCAAAACTTCACTAGGCACATATGAATTTGCTATCAACGGATCCATCAATTCTAGACCTTTGTCTGCACTCCAGAAGTTCCATGCCTATAATTGTTCATGCATTTCATTTTAGTCATAACCAAGAGAAAAATTAAAAACAAGCATAACTCAGGAAACCTACATATGTGAGAAGACTTTGGCCATGCTCTGAAAGATAGAATTTGTTGTTCCTTTTTCCACTGACGATCTCTAGCAAAAGAACACCAAAGCTGAAAACATCCGACTTCACTGAAAACAAGCCTTCGATAGCATATTCTGGAGCCATGTATCCACTGCTCAAAATCAATATATCAATGTCTTTTTGTTCATATTAAAAACATAATACCTTGGCAAAACATGATTGGTTTTTAAAGAGAACATGCTATGCTATGTTCTCACAATTGAAAGAGAACAAGCCTTAAAGTTTAAAATGCAATGCTATCTGGTTGTGCATACTCGTGTAGTCCTTGTGAGGAAGTATGCTTTCCTGTCCAATTGAAAGAAAACAAAAAATAGTATATACACTTACTAAGTTCCCACAACTCTCATTGTATTTGCTTCCCTCTGGTCCCCTCCAAATGCTCTTGCTAGTCCAAAGTCTGAGATTTTTGGATTCATTTCATGATCTAACAGTATATTGCTAGCTTTCAAGTCTCTATGAATAACCCTAAGTCTGGAGTCCTCATGAAGATACAGAAGCCCTTTCGCAATCCCATTAATAATGCTTAATCTTTGTTTCCAGTCCAATTGTGCACCCTTCACAATATCTGAGAGTAAAATTTAAAGCAATGTCATTCTCATTAATACAACTGAAATTGAAAAATTATTGACAAATAAATTATTCTACATGGCCAGACACCAAATTCGAAAGATTAGTTAATCTGTATGCAAGAATATTCTATTGCATTCCATACTATGTATAAAGTGAGACAATGTTAAACTAAGTGTAAAAGGAAGCATAGGTAATAAAAAAGGTTTGGAATCTATAAACTTTCTCCTATCGAAAGTTACTAGGCTGTAAAACGAGAACAATTGAAGAAGTATAACTCCAGCTTGACATCCTAGTTCTAAATTGCAAGATTTAATCTTAACAAGGGGATAGTGTAATAAGGTCAGAAACCTAATGTTTGAGAACCAAAACCTAGTGTTGTTAAATAGGGGTTATAGTGCTGCTATAGCGTAGTGGGATTTGAACATGTAACTATTGTCACGCGATACACTATTTATTTAGTACAAAATGTTGGCAAACAACGGCACTATAGCACTGTAGCTTGGCAGAATTTGAACAAACTGTGGTTTTTTGCGACCTGCGATTGAGAAAACTTCCAGAGCCGTCACCTAAAGATTTAGGATCCCAAAAGATACCAAAATTGGACCAGTATAACTCATTTTAGACTTAAGGGCTGTTGCAGAAATTATAATCCTGTAAGAGTTTCAACCTAAGATTCTGCATTCAACTTTCTTATATTAAATAAGGCACCCTAACTTCATAACTTAATAGAAATAGACTTCCAGATAAGCAGATTCAATGTTTGAGAGTTATACCGCGTAGCTGGAAATCAAGGCTTGAATTGGGCATGTATTCATAGATAAGCAGCTTCTCATTTTGCTCAATGCAGCAAGCCAACAGTCTCACAAGGTTCCGATGTTGCAATTTGGCAATCAACATTACTTCATTCTTGAATTCCTCAACACCTTGAAACGATGTTTTCGAAAGCCTTTTAACAGCAATTTCCCTTCCATCTGCTGAAACACCCTAAAAGATTTTTTCAAATTTTTGTTTAAGATTGTTGCCAGTGGAAAAATCAATCATCAAACAAATGAATATCATGTATCTTATCCTAATGTAGTACCTTGTAGACAGTTCCAAATCCACCTTCTCCCAATTTATATTTATCAGAAAAGTTATCAGTACTTTTTAGAATAGTGCTCAGAGGCATCATAGGTAGGTCAGCAGCATTCACATTCTCCTCATTGTTAGTCTGATCTTGAGAAAAAATTGCATGAAGGCTTTGCATCTCTTTTTCATCTGAAAATATTGAATTATCAAACATATACAGATAACAATTGATATCCCCAATTTAAAGAACTGTTTGAGAGTTAGTGCTTACTTTTTTTCCGTTTCAAGCACCTGTAGTAGTATGTGCTGAAAGCCAATAACGCTACTGCTACTGTTGCGGTTACAACAATGATTATTTTTAGAATCAAGGACCTTGTTTCTTCCTTTTGTTTGGCTGCATTAACAAAACATGACAAGGTGATGTATTTATGAAAAATGCTGAGTAAAATCAAAACACTTGGTGGTGTATTTGTAAAACTAATTGTTATTGTGTTTGCTTATGTTTTCTGATTAACTTAAGGAGATTCAAACATACCAAAACAAATTTATAATACTCTTAGCTTTATAATACTCTTAGCTTTATTATGTACAAGAGTCATCTACTTTTACTTGTATGTAAAACTTAAAAAGATGAACTGATACCTATCTGAGGCGCTGGCGCTTTGGTCTGTATACTCGTCAAAAGGAATGGTTGAGTTTCATACATGACAACACAACTTGGCGAAAATATACGCCACACTTTCTTCTCCTCACAACAATTTTCAATATCCTCAAGCATATTGCTCAAACAAGTTCTGCATTCCTCACTAGTAATATCTCTGCTGCATTGCACCCAACCATACCTTCTTTGAGTACCATTTATGTTAAACATATGTGTTCCAAACATTAACGGTGTTTGTGATCCCATTTGTATCAAACCATTCATCAAAATCCTAGCATCACTATCAAATTCACCAGCACTTGTAAAATTTTGTGTTGCATCAAACATAGGAATCCTTGGTCTTATAGCTAATTTGCCGATGAAATTCTCGTTTGAGTATCTCAAAAGACAAAAAGGACACCAAAAAATAGCTGAGGCATTATGAGGGCATATCTGCTTTATCAATTTGGTAGAATATTGAACACATGAGTTGCAAAGGGCGGCGTTCGCATCGCCACGACAAAAGTATAGTCCATAAATCATATTGTTTTTATCATTACCTGAAGTTGTGTGTCCAAAACCATTGCTGATAGTAGAATCTGATGATA